>TARA_B110000008_G_scaffold262756_1_pt1 | contig 31001 bp, 27 predicted proteins | sample TARA_B110000008 | Tara Oceans TARA_B110000008 (sample SAMEA4396496) | marine metagenome | biome: Westerlies Biome; feature: [DCM] deep chlorophyll maximum layer (ENVO:01000326); material: water (ENVO:00002006), including particulate matter (ENVO:01000060) such as... | depth 40 m
GGAGCAACTGGACCACTAGTTAGTGGAACAACAGGTCAATCATTAATTCATGATGGTTCTTCATGGGGAGCATCAAGTAGCTTAACGATTACTGCACCAATATCTGAGGAAACCATTTCAACTAGTAGTAGGTATACTAGTGGCCCAAATACTACATGGACACATGTATACACCTTAACTACTTCTGAAGATGGAGTTTCTAGTCAAGGTACACAAACATTAGCAATGAATATAACAAGTCTTCCTAGTGGAGGGGCTAATTATAGAGTGATAAAAACTGTTTCCAACGGAAACTTCTATAATGGGCCTGCACAAGCACTTTCCTTGGGGGCTAATTCAATAAGTGTGGCTGCAGTCTCTTTTGATAGAACTGTTAAGATACAGTTTAGTAGTGGAGCGATAACTTACAATAGTTTAGTGGTGAATGGAGTTACAATTACTTTGGGTAGCACAGCCCCAATTGTTAATGTTACAGGTCAAACAACAATTTCTACACTTTCTGGTGATGGAACAAGAATGGTAACAGTAGATGCTAACGGATTATTAACTGCTACAGCATTGCCAACAGACGGAGCAACTGGACCAGCTGGACCAGCAGGAGCTGATGGTGCAGACGGAGCACAAGATGTAACTGATGAATTTTCTGCAACTGCCGATCAAACAAGTTTTACATTAACACAAACCCCTTCAAGTTTAAGCAAGGTAAAAATGTATGTTAATGGAATTAGAGTAAGTAACTCTGCATATAGTTGGTCAGGAACCACTTTAACATACAATGCCACAAATAATGGCGGTTATGCTTTGAGCACTAATGATAGAATACAATTAGATTATTCTCATGGTGGATCATCAGATTCAACAGCTAGTAGACAATAAATTACATATGAATTAATATTTAATGATGAACAAAAATTTAATTTACATATTATTACTATTTTTTTCTGTTTTTAGTTATGCACAACAAAGCCCTAATTATTTAATAAACAATGGTTTTGAAAACTGGAATGGCTCTTTATTACAAGGGTGGACATTAGAAAACAATTATACTAATGGGGCGGTTCAGTCTACTATTGCATCTAACCAATCAACAACGTCTAGCTTGTCTTCTTCAACTTCTGTTACCTTTACCACATTATCAAATAATAAGGGTCTTTTAGCTCTTGAAGAAGACCTTATTGTAAGCCAACCAGGAAGGTATTTTTTTGGTGCTTGGGTTAAGGCCGAAAGTGCGGGGTCTATAATTAAAATGGGTTTCAAATACAAGGATGATAGTTCTGGCGCAAGTTATTCTTATACAGCTTCACAGTTTACTTTAGCAGACACAGATTGGCATTATATTGTTAGGTTTTTAGACTTTGATGTTGGTAATGTAATAAATATTAGATTCATTCCTACTGGGGCATCTATATTTTATATTGACAATGCAAAATTGTATCAGGGAAATGCAAATTCTAATGTTGAATGGGATATCGTGAACGGTACATCTAGAGATTATTCGTTTTTCTTTGCACATCAGTCCTATGCTGGAGGTAATTATGGTTCATTGAGTTTAGAAAGTAATTCCTCGAATGTTTATGAAGGAGCTAACAGTCTTAAATATGAGACAACAGCCGACGCTAGCACAAGTAACAGAGGTGCGTTGACTTTTAAAGACAATGGAACTACTAAAATTCGTTATGAGCACCCATCGTCAACAGCAAGAGATTATCAAATGTCTGCATGGGTTATGTCACCAACAAACGCTACTGTAAAAGTTAATTTAAAAGTAGGGTCAGATAACCATTATAGTTCAACGGATATTCTAGCAGGTGAATGGACAAATATTTATTCTGCTATTGCAACCACTACAAGTACTACAACTTCAGGTAGTAAAATATATCCTATTTTACAATTTACCTCTCCAGATACTACGTATTACATAGATAATTATTATTTAAACTGGGCCCCTTCTGGCATAAATTTATTTAATGTTGTGAATAGTTTTGGTAGTCCATCTTCCTCGGCAGGGAATCAGTTGAATATCTTTGGTAAGATAGGTACTGGAAATTCGTTTGTAAATAAAAATGGCAAAGTCATTTCATATTAGTCAAGTAAAAATAGAAAGGGTTTAAATAATATAATTAAAGCAGATGTTAATTTTTAAACCTATGTATTTGAGTATTATTCAAATATATACAAGATTATTTGTTGTGTTCAATGATTTTAAGGCGAATTCAATAATATTGTTTAAAGTTTTAGATAGTTCTGGCTAAACTATGATTTAATGCATTTTTGTTGTTTTTGTAGCCTTAATTTTTGGATAAATTCAAACCATAGGCATATCTTCTTTAGATATTTTAATTAAAAGCAAAAGTTGTAAATTGTGGTTATGAAAAGGGTTAATAAGCAATTAAAAGAATTTGATAAAAAGATTTTAAACTCAAAAAACGGTATTAAATTTTTTTATATAATTTTAGCTTTAATAGTTCCTCCTACTTGGGAATTTGGTGGAGCTTTTTCATCAATGATTGTGGGAATATTTGGAGTAGATGAAGCAGATTATACTATACGTTTTTTCTTATCTTATCCCCTTGTGTTTTCATTAGTTTTTATATATTATATATTGACAAAAATTAAGGTTAAAATTTTTAGATAAAAAAGCTATAGTCTAGTAAATAGTAATCTGTAGGGAGTTTTTTTATTTTCAATTTTCAATTACCTTGTAAGTATAGATTTTGTTAGCACAGTTAATTTATTTGATAATAACAGACTTTTTTTAAAGTCATTAAAGTTATTCTTCATAGTAACTATGTTTTTTAAGAAACAGAATGGCTTGGCATACGATTTCGATGCCTGAGGGGTTACTTTTATTCAGATTTATGTGCTTCAAGTTCTATTTCAATCATAAATTCTGGGAATGCCAATCCTTTTACTTCAAGCCACGATCCAGTAGGAAATCCATTTTTATAAATTTTAGCTCGGTAGGCAGATTTTTCCAGCATTTGTGCCATATCAGTTGTAAAAATATCTTCTTTTACCACATCGTCAAATGTGCAACCGTAGTGTTTTAATATTTTTTCTAAATCTGCATAGCAGTTTTTCATTTGTTGTTCTATATCGCCAATTGCTGTTGGATTTCCTTCACTGTCCATACTTACTGCACCAGAAATTTTAATGTCATTTCCAATTTTTACAGCGTGGGAATAACCATAAGCTTTTTCCACCTCTGGTCGTAAGAGAAAATATTCTGGTTTCTCGGATTCAACTATTACTTCCTTTGGTTTCTGATCACAACTTTGAATTACAAATGCGAATGTAAAAATAGTTACGAGTAAATTCATTCGGTTAGTTAGTTTTTTCATGATTCTGATTTTATAGGCCTACTTTGTCCGGTTTTCAGCTATTCCGTTATTAAATTTAATTTTGTTTATAAAACACAACCAGTTTGTTTAAGATTAGTTGCGTTGTTTAGACCCCTAATTTAGTAAAAACAAACCAAACAGAAAATCTGAGATAACTTTTGTAAGTTGACTAGAACTAATGATAATTTGGGTTTAAAAAACCTTTAAATTTTAATAAGATCAATACTTAATTATTTTCTAAGATGGTCGTTGTCTTGAATGTCCATCCACATAGCAAAAAGCAAAGACTGGAATCCTGAAATTGTCAGGAAAATAAAAATAATTAAAAAGTCTGTTGGAGTTTTACTATTAGCATCAATGAAGTTTTTGATAAGATGATAAAAGAAGTAAGAGTTGGACAGAAAAATCAAAAAGGCTATGTTATACAACAAAAACAATGGATGAAAATCTCTAAAAAGATATTTTGTCCATAATCTTGTGAAAAAACCTTTAATTAAAAGTATTAAGATTGGAAAAATCACCTTTAAAACTTTGAGTTTAGATTTTTCGCCTACTGCATAAACTGGTTTGATTTTCACTTCTCTTATAGAACAAAAAGCAATATTAAGTTTAATGAGCATATCATTAGGCATACCGTATCTTTTGTATATTTTATATAACGGTATAGAGTTTAACCCATGATTTGAAAGAGCTGTATATCCTGTCTGTGTATCTGAAACGTGCCAATATCCAGAAGCAATTTTTGTAAGAATACTTAATATTGAATTTCCAAAAAATCTTATTTTAGGAATAATTACCCAAGCAGATTCATGAATCAATCTATTTCCTTTGACATAATCAATCCCTTCGTTAATTACTGGAGAGCATATGCTTTCTAATTCACTCGGATCCATTTGTCCGTCACCATCCATTACCGCTGAACAACTTATATTATGATCTTTACACCATTTATAACCAGTGGCTCTAGCTGCACCAACACCTCCATTTTTTTTATGTTGAATGAGAACAATCCTTTCGTTTTCATCATCATGATTTAAAACTTCAGATGGAATAAAAAAATCAATCTCTTTTTTTGCTTTTTTTCTTAACTCAACATCAGCTTTGTTGTAAGGATTCGAAACAATATCACCCTTAAATAATGAAGGAATATTTATGCTTGAACTATTGTTGTCAAAATATTCTTTTACATAACTTACTGTATTATCTTTTGAGCAATCGTCAACTACAATTATTCTATCAACAAATTCAGGCATGCTATCTAATACCATCCTAATTTGAGATGATTCATTGTAAGCAGGAACAACAACAGCTATGGTTTTATTATTAAGCATTATTTTTTATTTTTTATCTCTTCCAATGCCCAATTTAGGTTGTTTTTTGCAATTTGAAAATTTGAATCAATTTTCAGCGCATTTTCACAAGCTATTTTGGCTAAATCCCATTGTTTAAGTTGGTTGTATGAAGCGCACATGTTGTTGTATGCTAATTTATTATTTGGTGCAAACTTCAACAATTGAATACATATATCAACAGCCTTTTCATATTGACCATTAATATATAATTTTTCACTAAGTTCTACATATAAATCTCGATTAGTCTTTTCAGATTTGATTCTAATATTTAAATTTTCTATTTGTGTCTCTATTGGAGATTCTTTCATTGAAATAGCATTCAAAAGCGATTGACTAGGAATGTGACTTGGGCTTTTTTGTAATGCTTTATTTAAAAACTTAATCGCTGAACCGCCCTGACCGTTTTCATTTAAATATCTAGCATAATAATATTCTGGGCTTGGTGCTGAAGAGTTTAGTGAAATGGCTTTTAAAAAATGCGCTTCTGCTTTTTGATTGTTTTTTAATACCCCATACAAAACACCTAAATTAATCTCCAAAGCATAGTAATTAGGTTCTATTTTCTGAGCATCTAAAAAATATTTCTCTGCAATGGTATAATTTCCTAATGCCATTTGAGATAAGCCATAATTCATCAATCCCCTTCCGTTTTTTGGGCTTTTAACAGTAACATCTTTCCAAAGAGTTTCTACATCCTTCCAAACTTTATTTCTTTGATATGTTCCAAATGAATAAATCAAGGTAAGAATTAACACTGCAACCAATGAGCCATATTTAATTCCTTTTTGAGTTGCAGAATTAATATATAAAAACACTGCCCAACCAATAGCTATAAAAATGCCAATAAAAGGGAAAAACATTCTATGGTCGTTAGCAATTTGAAAAAGAGGGACCAATGAAGTGGGTAGTAATGCGATGAAAAACCAAGCTACTCCAAAAGCAATGGGTAATGTTTTTTGCTTAAAAGCTGATTTAACAGCCAAAACAACCATGCTTATTGCAACAAATAAACCTAATAAAATTCTTTTGTCGTACCAAGGCTTAATGATTTCAAGATCCGGGTCTGCACTTAATGAGGTTGGTAAAATAAAATTACCTAAATAGTGAAGTATCACATAAAATTGTGTTGAAATGTATTCAAATTTAGTAACCTGAAAATTTGTTGAATGCGTACTAGAAGGTGTCAAATACAGTTGATTAAACAAGAACAAACAACCACCAACAACAGCTGGTAAAGCGATCACTTTAAAAACCTTTATGAACCAATTTTTTAAATCCTGAATTTGGATTTTCTCTTCAAAAAGAATTACATATATAAATAATATTGGGACAAACATTAACGCTGTTTGTTTGGTCCAAATTCCAATAATCATGGTTAAGACATATAAATGATATTTTCTAGTTGATTTATTGATGAATAATAACAAAGAAGCAATAACGCAAAGAGTAGAAAATGAGTCAGATCTTGCACATATATAATTCACTGTTTCTGCATTTATAGTGTGCAATGCAAAAAATAATGTAGTTAATAAAGAAACAAGCAATATATTAAACTCACTTACTTGATTTTGTGCTGATTTTGTATAAAGACTATGTATTAGCACAAAAAATAAAACGATTGTAATTAGATACCAAAAGAAAATATGATAATGAAAATAAGAAGGATCTAATCCTCCAGCCAACTTATAATCTATAGCATTCATTAAAGTAATCATTGGGCGGTATGATCTATTTGCAGGGAGTGAACTAAAAGTAGATGCGTCTGTAAAAAATTCTGTCCATTCATCCAAAGATGTTATTGCCTGATTTGATTCAATGGTATGAGAATCATCAAAGAAAAAGGGATTATCAAAGTGATTAGAATACACCAAAGTGGTTAAAATAAGCACTAAAACTAAACCTACTGTTTTAAGTGTTTTAAGATTATATGAGTGTAGTTGAGTTCTCATTTTAATTATACAACTTTCTTTTTTCTATAAATACAATAATGATTGAAAATAGAATTTCTATTATTCCACCAATTAATCCAATTAAATAAAATGGGGTATTAAAAAGAAAACCGTTAACTCCTGATAAAATTAATATAGCCCCAAAAACCCAGTAAATGCGCATACCATAAATTGAAGAAAAGACCAAGTATCGTCCACCAATAATTAATATCATGATTGAAAAAAACCAATTAGGACGAATCTGAAGTGTTAAATAGGCTATAAATAGTCCAATAAATAACATACAAGTACTTTCTAATGCGAGATGAGACAAAGGATTCCTTTTTTTATGTTTTCCAGAGCGATTTAAGGCTTTGGAAAGTACAATCCCGATAGGGTGAATCAGCATCCCTCCAAAAAAGAAAACCAATACACTAATTTGTTTTGTACTAATTAATGCAACAATTCCAGCTGTTAGCCATACAATTCCTGAAGCAAAAGCTCCTGGACCACCTCCAAAATAGGATCTACGCATATCCTCTTGTGCTTCTAAAAAGTTCATTTTAGATTTCATTTTTTTAATTAATCACAACGTTGTTGTATAAAATTAGTTTTGCATTTTACAATAGGTAATTTAGTAAATAATTGCCGACCAAGAAAGCCCGCGAAGACTTTCATAAATAAGAAAAAAGCTAGCAATTAATTTAATGCGGTGTTAGGTGCAGTTTTTTATTCAAATAGACTTTCCTTATTTAAATTCTTGATTGTTTCTTTTCTAGTCAAAAGATAATAAATTAAATGTATAATTAAAATAACTGCCCAAATTAAAGCTGTTATATAAATTACTTTAATAGTTTCATATTTCGATTCAAAGGCAAATCCAAACCATAATAGTGAAATTAAATTATGAGCTAAAAATGTAGATAAATGAAATCTAAATCCAATATCATAAATTGGAAGATATTCATATTCTTTTCTTCCATAGTAACTTCCATTAAACCACATTAGAATTCCATAAATAATTGAGCAACTAATAACTCCCAAACTCATTTTATTAGTAATTGATGTACTTAGTCCAGTTCGGAATAATATTGTCAGTATAATTGTTACTAAAGTAAATTTCAGTAAATTATTTGTTATAAATGTTTTCATATTTTTTATTTTTTTAAAAGTTTTTTTATTTCGGTTGAAAAGAATAGTTCTATATTTCTTTCGATAAATTTTTCAAGTAATTCATTTCCCATTTTAGTTAAGAAATAGTATTTCCTATTAGGTCCTTTATTTCCTTTTTTATTATCATATGTCACTACGTTAATATGTTGATATTTCCTCAAATTTCTATAAAGACTTTGTTCTTCACAGTTAATTGTGTTTTTGGATTTACTTTCTATAAATTTCTTAATTTCATCCACATATTTTTGTCCATCTTTCAGCGCAAGAAATATCCATAAAGTAAGTTGTCCTTTTTTATAAGTTTCCTCCCAAGAAGATAGTAAATTAGGTAGTATGTTTTTTGCCATAATCAATTAGTATTATTCAACTTGTATAATACAAATATATAACTATTTTATGATTTTCTCAAATTTCGTAAAATTCTTAGAAGTTTTTTTAAATTATACTCAAAGGTCTCGTATAACCGTCAGTTATGAATTTAAAGTTACTATTTTTTGGTTAAGTATTGAGGCTTGCAATTCCGAGTGGATTCGGACGTAGTCGAATTCGCTGTAATTGCGATTATAAAACGTTGTATTCAGTTGTTATCTAGCATCAAATTTATATTTTTCATAATTTTGTTTAACTTCAGTTATGTTTAAGTCTTCTTTTATACTGAAAACACCTAACGTTTCAACTTTGTTAATTACTCTTAGGTATTGCATTACTATATGATAGTACTCTCTATTCCAAAAGTCATGAATAATAATAATTTTTTTATAGTTGCCAGAAGTATGAATGTAAATAATAGTGCTTAATACACAAGCTACTCTAAAACGGCCATCTACAAGAAATGTATCTAAGTTTTCAGTATTTAGAATTTCGAAAATTTTTGAAGAAAACTGTGGATATAAGTGTTTTAAAGAATCATCCACTGGGACACCCCATTCCTTTGTTGGTCCAATATTAATATGAAAAAAATTAAGTCTTTTTCTTTCGAAATAACGAATGAATAAATATTTCCTCATAAACTTTATCCAATCTTTACTTGAATCTACTGAATAAATTTTTGCTTTACTTTTTTGCAATGCTCTAATTGTACTACCTCCAGAGCCAAATTCAAGATATTTTTTTGATTTTTTTATTGTTATATCAAATATTTTCTTTTCGTTTTTCGACATTCTCCATGGATAGAAAAGAGGCCAAGGGGAATAGCATTCTATCTGTTTAATACTTTTCTTAATGAAATCACAATATTTTTTCTTCATTTTTCTAATTTACTACAACTGGCTTTATTCTCACTATTTTATTCAGTTCAGTTTCTTTTTGAGTTCCGATTAGAATTTTTTTCCCATTCTGAAGTTCAATCGCCAACGGTCTCGGCTATGAGTAGTTACGTGGTTTAGCACTAAACTTTGCAAGTACACACCAAACTGAAAATCCGCGAGGATTTTCAGAAGTAGTCGAAAACAAGCAATTACTTATAGCCATTGTTAGGCACAGTACTTTTTTAAAATCCATAAGTTAATTGTTCAACAGTGTGACTATTATCAACAGGATTAAAATTGATAATATTTTTATAAGCAACGTCAGTACAAATAAATAATGAAGGTAATGTAATATTCAAAACTTCTTCACTACTATTTATATTTCTAATTACTAACGTCATATTATCTAAATAAGCTCCTTTAAAATCTTCATTTGGACTATCTGGATTAAATTGTCCAAGATGAATTGTTATTTCTAAATTATCCTGAATAGTTATTTCTTGTAATCCTTGAGTGGATGAATGAGGATGACTATAAGATGTTCCTTCAAATCCTTCTGCTCCTTCAAAAATTGTATCATTATCATCAATATTATAGTTGATTTCATAATAAAAATACTCTGCTTCAACGCCACAGCTATTTGTATACCCTGTAATATTTAACTCAACTTCATAAACAGATGACAGGGTTGAAAAAGTTTCTTCATTTCCATACGTTATACCATTTTCATTTGTAGCATATGCTCTTACATAGTAAGTTGTGTTCTCCTCTAATCCGGTAATTTCTGAATTAAAGTCATAGTTGTTAGTGTTATTTTCTATTTGATTGTCGTCAATTGTGGGATTTTGAGAGGTATTCCAACATATTCCTTTACTTATTATTATGCCATCTCCATCATCATTAATCATTCCTCCAGTCGTTGCACTATTTAATGTAATATTTTCTATAGTTTTTGTTTCAATATTAATTTCTCCGATTGCTGTTGTAAACTCAATTTCGTTTCCGTAATATTCTCCAGTAGGATTTACAAAAAATGCTCTCATATAATATGTAGTATTCCTTTCCAAATTAGTCGCTTCAGATGAAATATCAACTCCATTAATTTCTATAACGTAATCATCAGTTTTTGGAAGCGTTGTTTTGGCGTAAACAAAACCTTGAGAAGTAACTGTGCTTTCACAAGTTGGTGCGATTATTTGTCCGCTAAAAGTTGCGCTGGTTTCAGTAATATTAGAAGCCTCTTCAGTGAATAAAGTTGGCGTATACGTACAATCAGGATTGTTCTCATCATCAGAGTTTGAGCAGGATGTAAATATGGTTAATAGTATTAAAATTTTAAATGTAAATCTCATATCATATTTTTTTATTGCTTGGTTCGGTTTTTTTGTTTGTATTGTGCCTAACTCGTTATATGGAGAATAAACCTCCTGTTTATAGATTTATGTTTCCGGATAACAGGAACTTTTGTTTTCGGTTATTGTTTTTATTCAAATCTAATAAAATAGTGTCTAACGGGCTCTGAATATCTAGTAAATCTTTCTTTGCAACATGTGTATAAATCATAGTAGTTTCTGGTTTAGCGTGTCCTAATAGTTCTTGAATATGTCTTAATCCAACACCATTTTCTAATAAATGTGTAGCGTAACTATGACGAAATGTATGCGGTGTTACTCTTTTAGAAATTCCTGCTTTTTGTACACTTTTAAAAAGAAATTTTCTAATGCTACTTTCAGAATATTTTTTGCCTGTAGGCCCCTCTATAAAATAGAGTGCTGGTTTAAAAGTGGTTAAGTAATTTTGTAAAAGAGGGAGATAACTTTTTGCTAAAACGACAAACCGATCTTTTCTACCTTTTCCTCCTTCAACTTTAATTTGCTGTCTTAGAACATCAATATTTCTGAGCAATAAATTTGTAACTTCTCCAATACGAAGACCGGAAGAATAAAGCAATACAATAATGGCTCTGTGCTTTAAGTTTTTAGTTAATTGTATAATACGTAACACCTCTTCTTGAGACAATACATTAGGAAGTCTTCTAGATTTTTTAGGCCGTTCTAAAGACAAATTATGAATCTTTGTTTGCGGGAAAAACACTGTAAAAATCTTTAAGGCGCTTATAAACTGTCTTTGCGAACTAACAGAGTAGTTGCGCTCCATAAAAACGGTTTCAATAAAAAGCTCTATGGCTCTGTTAGAAAGTTCCTCTAAGGGTGTTTTTGTGTGAAAATTTATAAAGTCTGCAATAAAAAAAGTATAGGTTTGTATCGTGCTTTGGCTATATCTTTTTCCTTTTAAAAATAAATAAAATTGATTTAACAATTTCTTCTGTTCTTCAGTTAAATTTCTTTTAAAGGGTGCACTTTTTCCAATTTTAGAGAAGTCTACTGTTGTAATTTTTTCAAATAGCTTTAAAATAATGTTTAGGTTATCCTTAGTATTTAAAATATACCAAGCCTTTAAAGATTTACTCCAAGATGTTCCTTGAATAGATCGGATAAGTGAAATTAACGTCTCATCATAATCAAACTTAATTAGCAGCTGATTATTTTTTCTGTGAATTTTTTCTTCAAGAAATATGGTAGGGTGTTGTAAAGATTCCATAGCAGTTACAAAGTAAATAAAATAGTTGATTTAAACAAAAAAACCACCCAAATCGGTGGGTTTTATATTGCATAAATTTTTAAGTATAAATCAAATTTTATTCTTTGCACTGTTAGTGTTTAATAATATTATTTTTTGAAATTATTTCACCTTTGTTTTTTATATGGTAATAGTACACCCCTTTACTGAGATAACTTAAATTAATTTCTAAATTGTTTGAGTCTAATTTAAAATACCCTACAGATTGTCCCAAAGAATTGTAAATAATAAATTCTAAAGATTCAGTTTTTGAGAGGCCTAATTTAATAGTTACATTACCTTTTGTAGGGTTTGGATATACCAAAATATGTTGTTGTAAATGCGCAACATCTTTTGTTGAAAGCGTTTCTGAACTAGCAATCCAATTACTCGCCAAACTATTGTCTGAATTTAAATCAACTAATTGTAAATATGGCCCATCTCCGTCTGCACTCTCAGGCCAAGGGTCACTGTCTGTATAACAGACTTCATCTATAGTATTTCCGAAAGCATCCGATAAAATAATTTTATAAGAACTATTGCTTAGATCTCTTGTAAACTCTCCAAATGGAGCAAAACCGTAGAAATCTTCAAATGCCGCAGCATCACCACTTAAATAAATTTTTTTATTTTCATCCACAGTAGCATCAGACAGAAATTGATATGAAATTCCTAATTCTCTTATGTAATATCCTGTTAAATTTATAGTTTCATTGCTATTGTTGGTTATTTCAATAAACTCTAGTTCTTTGCTAGAATATCCTCCTTCTTCTATAGGTTTATAGTGTATTTTACTAATCACTAACTCAGGAACAGAAATAGTTAAACAGTCGTTTGGAGAACCTATATTAGCATTCATCCAATTAATACGGTTTAAAATCCAATCTTTCATTGCTATGATGTTCTCTTCTTGATCAGCGACCGTTGGCCAGCCGTCTTGTGGGGGCCATCGTTGTAACTCTCTAACTTGAGATTCATTTACAACCTCTATAAATTCATCGATCAGGCTAACAATAGTACTATAGTTTAAGGCTTTATTTTCGGCAGTTAATTCAAACCAACGTTTAGATAAATAACATTTAAAAGTGCTGTCTTGAAAAAAGTCTTTCCAAAATTTAGCACCCATATTTTCATATTCAAATTGCCATACATCATAAAAACTTCTATCAAAACCAAAAACAAATAAATCATTCCCATAGGATAAATTATAATCCCAAATAGGACCAGCTCTTAATTTGCCACTCCTATCTTTGTGAAAAAAGGTGCTAAATTGATAAGAGTCAGGGTTTGAAGCAATTTCTGCCATAATCATATAATCTACAAAACTAGGAACATCTATAATTGATGGATAACCATTAATTATTGAGGTATTAGCGGGGTTTGTTTGAGCTTCTAAGTCTCTAAAAATAGTTTCTACATAAGCTGCTTGTTCGATTGTAATATCTTCTGTTTTTGGATAATGATGCAAGAAGTTTGTTTCCCACCCTCCATAATTAGGCATTGTCCAAGCCACTACATCTCCTCCAGTAGTTTTATCTGCTTTAATGATGTATCCCCCCGTTATCTCGGGTAAATTATTATCGTCATCATCAATTTTTTTTAAATTAACCCTATCAGAATCCCTTTTAATTTTTTCGGTTAAAATATACACTCCCTTATAATCATCGTTAACAATCACTTCAATATATTTTAATCTTGGCGCATAATTACCCATATTAGCTGCTAATGTATATGATAGATAATCACGGATCATTGATGGGTCATAAGCTAAAGAATTTAAAACCCAATCATTCTCGGAGGGCATTCCTAACAAACTTACATTATTATTAGAATCATCATCCTCTAGAAGAGTAGTAAATCCGTATGGTTTTTTATCCAATACTTGAGAGCTACTTCCTCTTAACTCTATCCCTATTCTGCCACTATAGTTTAAGTAAGAATCATTAGTAATATCTGTTAAATAGTTTCTAGTTCCGTCTGGTCTATAAATAAGTTGCATTGTAGCTAGAATTTTAGGGTCATCTAGAATTTCATAAGGGGCATTGGTATTAGGGTCAATGTCAGTTGAAATGACCATAATAGGCAAATTACTGTCGGTTAGAATTGATTGTTGTGCAAATGCAACCTGGTAAAAAAGGACTAAGAAAAATGATATTGCAATTATTTTTTTGTTCATAAAGATAAATGTAGCATAATTTTGAGCAGGGCAGTGTCAAAAATAAAAGAATAGTTGGAATGGATATTTTTTCAATTATAAATCAAACTTTATGCCTTGTGCTAGGGGCAATTCATCAGAATAATTTATAGTATTTGTTTGCCTACGCATATATACTTTCCAAGCATCAGATCCAGACTCGCGCCCTCCACCTGTTTCTTTTTCTCCTCCAAAAGCGCCTCCAATTTCTGCACCTGAAGTTCCAATATTCACATTGGCAATACCACAGTCAGAACCTGAATAAGACAAGAACTTTTCTGCCTCTTTCAATTCATTAGTCATAATAGCAGAAGACAAGCCTTGTGCGACTGCATTTTGTTTTTTAATGGCATTTTCTACACCACCTATATATTTCATTACATATAATATAGGGGCAAAGGTTTCATGCTGTACTATTTCAAAATGATTTTCAGCTTCAATAATGGCTGGTTTTACATAGCAACCACTTTCATATCCTTTACCTTCGAGGACACCTCCATCTACCAATACATTTCCTCCTTCAGCTTTTGCTTTTTCAATAGCAGCTAAATACGTATTCACGGCATCATGATCAATCAATGGACCAATATGATTGCGTTCATCTAATGGGTTTCCAATAGTTAATTGCTTATAGGCTCCTACAATGGCATCCCGTACTTTATCATACACAGCTTCATGAATAATGAGTCTTCGAGTAGATGTACAGCGTTGCCCACAAGTCCCTACAGCTCCAAATACCGCACCTGGCACTACTACTTTTAAGTCTGCCGTTGGCGTAATAATAATGGCATTATTACCCCCCAATTCTAATAAAGATTTCCCAAAACGTTGGGCAACAGTAGCGCCAACAATTCTTCCCATTCTTGTAGATCCAGTAGCAGATACCAATGGAATTCTTGTATCAGTTGTCATCATTTCTCCAACCGTATAATCTCCAGTAACAATAGAAGAAATCCCTTCTGGCAAGTTGTGTTCTTTTAAAACCTCTGCAATAATATTCTGGCAAGCAACTGCGCATAATGGTGCTTTTTCAGAACCTTTCCATACACATACATCACCACAAACCCAAGCCAAAGCAGTATTCCAGGCCCAAACGGCTACTGGAAAATTAAAAGCAGAAATAATACCGACTACACCTATGGGATGCCATTGCTCTCTCATCACATGTCCTGGCCGTTCAGATGGGATCGTTTGCCCATTTAATTGTCTAGACAAGCCGACAGCAAAATCACAGATATCAATCATTTCTTGGACTTCTCCATACCCTTCTTGTAAAGATTTTCCCATTTCATAAGAAACCAATTTGCCAAGAGGCTCTTTTAAATCTCGCAATTTATTTCCAAACTGACGAACAATTTCTCCTCTTTGTGGCGCTGGCATATCTCTAAAAGTCTGAAAAGCTAAAGTAGCTGTTATCATTACTTGCTCGTAATCTTTTTGAGTAGTTGCTCTTACTGTACCAATTAATTTACCATCTACTGGTGAATAACTTGCAATAAGTTCACCATTAGAAAAATTGTGACTTCCTGAAGAAGTTCCATGGTTAATGTCCTGCAGGCCTAATTCTTTTAGGGCTTGTTGAATTCCAAAATCAGTCATTTTGTGTATTTTTGATTAAATCAAAAATACAATAAACTTTTACAAAAGAAGCAAGTGTTTTTATCAATTATAATGAAACTTTATTAACTAAATCCGATTATTTTTGTGATATATGCAAAAAGCCATTTTCAACATACAAAACGAAACTGATTTTGAGCGCTGTGCTTTGCAAGTGTTTAAACATCAGTTTGAAAATAATAGGGTGTACAGGTCTTTTTGCGATTTGCTATACATTCATCCAAGTGATGTAAAAGAAGTAGCAGATATTCCTTTTTTGCCCATTCAGTTTTTTAAAACCCATCAAGTGCTTTCAGCCAACCATTTGGTTCAAGAAACCTTTACCAGTTCGGGTACTACAGGAGCTCAGGTAAGTAAGCATTTGGTAACAGATCTAAGTTGGTACAAAAAAAGTTATACGAAAACATTTGAGCATTTTTATGGACCCTTAAAAGAGTTTACGGTTCTAGGACTTTTGCCTAATTATTTAGAGCGGGAGGGCTCTTCGTTAATTTATATGGTCAATGATTTTATCCATAAATCTAAGAATTCTAAGAGTGGGTTTTACTTAGACAATTTATCTGAGCTATCAAAAACACTTGAAGCTCTAGATCAAAAAGGAGAAAAAGTACTGTTAATTGGGGTTACGTTTGCGTTGTTAGATCTCATTGAGAGCCAATTTTTTACACTAAAAAACACCATTATTATGGAAACGGGGGGTATGAAAGGGAGACGTAAAGAAATTATCAGAGAAGAACTACACGCAACTTTATGTGATGGTTTTGGGGTCTCTAAAATTCATTCAGAATACGGCATGACCGAATTATTAAGTCAGGGATATTCAAAAGGGAACGGAGTTTTTGATTGCCCACCTTGGATGAAAATTGTAGTCAGAGATACAGAAGATGCGTTATCTATTTTAGAGACTTCTAAAACAGGAGGTTTAAATGTAATTGATTTAGCCAACTATAATTCATGTTCCTTTATTGCAACTCAAGATTTAGGAAAAGTAAATATTGATGGCTCTTTTGAAGTCTTAGGGCGTTTCGATCATTCAGACATTCGCGGATGTAATTTGTTAGTACTGTAATTTAATAACTAGATTACAGAATTTTTAAACTACAAAAAATGATGAATGCCTTATTGAACTTTCAGTAAAAAATAATTCTTTTTCCCTCGTTGTAATAAGACATAGGTGTCTTCAATTAAATCAGACGAAGTGATCATAAAACTATCTACTACTTTTTCTTTATTCACAGAAATTGCATTTTCTTTTAAAGCTCTTCTAGCTTCTCCATTAGAACTTAAAAACCCTGTTTTTGCAGACAATGCCGCAATCATATCTAGTCCGCTCTCAATTAGTTCTTTAGAAACTATTGCTTGTGGTACACCATCAAATACATCTAAGAAGGTTTGTTCATCCAAAGATTTTAAATCGGCAGCTGTAGACTTTCCAAAAAGAATCTGTGAAGCCTTGATTGCATTTTCATACGCATCTTGTCCATGAGTCATCACGGTAACCTCTTTACCAATTTTCTTTTGAAGTAAACGCAAATGTGGAGCTTCTTTGTGTTCTGCAGATAAAGTTTCTATAGATTGCTTATCTAAAAAGGTGAAGATTTTAATATATTTTTCTGCGTCCTCATCAGAAGCGTTTAACCAATACTGATAAAATTTATATGGAGACGTTCGTTTAGCATCTAACCAAACATTACCCCCTTCAGTTTTTCCAAACTTTGTGCCGTCTGCCTTGGTTATTAAAGGAACTGTTATTGCATAAGCCTTTCCTTGTGCTTTTCTCCTGATCAATTCTGTTCCTGTTGTAATATTCCCCCACTGGTCAGAACCTCCCATTTGTAACTTACAGTCTTTTTCTTTATAAAGATGATAGAAATCATATCCTTGAAATAACTGATAGGTAAATTCGGTAAAACTCATCCCTACTTTAGATTCAGAGCTTAAGCGTTTTTTAACAGAATCTTTAGCCATCATATAATTTACCGTGATATGTTTTCCAGTATCTCTCACAAAATCAATCAATGAAATATCTTTCATCCAATCAAAGTTGTTCAACAATTCTGCGGCATTGCCAGTAGCATTAAAATCTAAGAATCGGCTTAGTTGAGCCTTAACACCCTCAATGTTTTTTAATAAGCTTTTTTCGTCTAATAAGTTTCTTTCTGAGGATTTGCCAGAAGGATCTCCAACCATTCCAGTTGCACCCCCAACTAAAGCAATAGGCTTATGTCCTGCATTTTGGAAATGCTTTAATATTAAAATTTGAACGAGACTTCCAATATGTAAAGAATCAGCAGTTGGATCAAATCCAATATAACCAGCAGTACTATGCTTTAACAAGTGTGCTTCAGTTTCTGGCATGATATCATGCAACAAACCGCGCCATCGTAATTCTTCAACAAAATTTGTCATCTTCTTACTTTATAAAAAGCAAAGATACATTTCTGAGGTAAATAAACTAAATTCGTAGTATGATTTTAGTAACAGGAGGCACAGGTTTAGTAGGGGCCCATTTATTGGTTCGTTTAACTCAAGAAAATGAAAGGGTAAGAGCGATCTATAGAACTCTAGAAAGCATAGAAAATGCAAAAAAAGTTTTTTCTTATTACAAAAATATTCCTGTAGACTTATTTTCTAAGATAGAATGGATACAGGCAGACATCACCCAAGTTCCATCAATGATTATAGCTTTTAAAAATGTAAAAAAAGTCTATCACTGTGCTGCAATTATTTCTTTTGACCCGAAAGATTATATAGAGATGAGAAAGGTAAACATTCATGGAACTGCCATTATTGTTAACTTGGCGATTGATGCCAATATAGATAAGCTATGTTTTGTAAGCTCTATTGCAACTATTGGGAATGATCCAAAAAAAAAGAGGGCTACTGAGGAAAATGAGTGGATTGGGAATGAAATAAATAATGGGTATGCAATCACAAAATACGGAGCAGAGATGGAAGTATGGCGTGCAAGTCAGGAAGGGGTAAATGTTGTTGTTGTTAATCCTGGAGTTATTTTGGGAAGCGGTTTCTGGCATAGTGGTTCTGGTAAAATGTTTTCACAGGTATTCAAAGGACTGCCTTTTTATTCAGAAGGGGTTACGGGTTTTGTTGGCGTTAAAGATGTTATTAATTGCATGGTAAAATTAATGGAAAGTAATTACAAAAATGAACGCTTTATAGTAGTTTCTGAGAACAAAAGTTTTAAAGAAGTTCTTTTTTATATTGCAGATTCTTTAAAAAAGAATAGACCATTTAAATGTGTAAAACCCTGGCAGGCAGCTCTTTTTTGGCGCTGGGAATGGCTAGTTTCAACCTTAAGTTCAAGAAAAGTAAGAATGAGTAAATATATGGCTAAAACTCTAAACTCAAAAACATATTATTCTTCAGAAAAAATAAAAAAATTAGTAATAGAAAAATTTGAAAATATAGATCAGGTTGTCAAACAAGTAAGTGATGACTTTTTAGTTTGATTTTTTCTTTAGACTTCTTTTATTATTTAAAAAATCCACAGGGAGTTTTCTTTTTTTAGACAAATCAAATTTATCGATGGCTTTATTTTTTTTGGCAGCTCTTTTCTTTTTTATAGAATTTCGTCGAATAGAATCGTTGACACTTTTAATTCCCTCAAACAAAGTTTGTTTCTCTTTTAATAAATCAGTAACCTTGTCTAGCATGGGGCCATATTCTTCAACTTTAGAGGTATAATAGAAATTGCTTCGATTAAATCGTGAGCTATCTATTTTATATGTCTTGTAAACCAAAGGGATATAGCTGATTTTTTTTTGTTGGTTTTTATTTTTTATGCCTTTCCCAGAAGAGGCTAAATATAAATCTTTCAAAAGTAAAATCATCGAATCTTTAGGGATAAGATCTTTGGGTTTTTCGTAAATAGTATTCCCTGAACAAGATGCCAGTATTGAAACTAAAATAAAAACAATAAATTTTTTTTTAATCATCTATTAAAAGTAATTCGTTTCCCTTTTTTAGTGTTATTAAAAACACCCTTATTAAACATCAATATTCCATTTACAAAAGTGTGGGTAACAGAAGAAGAAAAAGTAACTCCTTCAAATGGAGACCAACCGCATTTATATAATATAGTTTTTTTCTCTACTAATTGTGGAGCATTTGTGTCTACCAAGACCAGATCTGCATAATAGCCTTCTCTTATAAAACCTCTTTTTTCTATTTGGAATATTGTAGCAGGGTTGTGACAGGCTTTTTCAACTAATTTTTCTATTGAAATGATGTTTTCTTTTACCTTTTCTAGTAAAGCAAGTAATACATGTTGTACTAAAGGACCACCACTTGGAGCCTTTAGATAAGAGTTAGATTTTTCTTCAAGAGTGTGTGGGGCATGATCTGAAGCAATAATATCTATTCTATCATCTAATAAAGCCTCCCATAAACCTTCTCGGTCATTAGCTGTTTTTACCGCTGGATTCCATTTAATATGAGTCCCTTTTTCTTTATAATCATCATCAGAAAACCATAGATGATGTAAACAAACTTCAGCAGTAATTTGTTTTTGTTCTAAAGGGATATCATTTCTAAAGAGAGAAGTTTCTTTTGCTGTAGAGAGATGAAAGACATGCAATCTAGCACCTGTTTTTTTTGCCAAAGCAATGGCTTTAGATGATGAAAGATAACAAGCTTTTTCACTTCGTATGACTGGATGTAATTCTATAGGAATATGATCGCCATAAACTTCTTTGAAGTGTTTAGTATTTTTTTTGATCGTATCTTCATCTTCACAATGTACAGAGATAATTAATTTAGTTGATGAAAATATTTTTTCTAGTACTTCTAAATTATCTACTAACATATTTCCTGTTGATGAACCTAAAAATAATTTAATACCAGCAACAGTTTTAGGGTCTGTCTGTAAGAGTTCATCCAAATTATTATTGGTGCCACCAAACATAAAAGAATAATTGGCAAACGAGGATTGAGCAGCAAGATCAAATTTATTTTGCAATAATTTTTGAGTAGTTGCTTGTGGTATAGTATTCGGCATTTCAATAAAAGTGGTAATTCCACCTGCAACAGCAGCCCTGCTCTCTGAAGCAATAGTAGCTTTGTGGGTAAGACCAGGCTCTCTAAAATGAACTTGATCGTCAATCAGTCCTGGAATTAAATATTTTCCACTAGCATTAATGATAGGAAGATTGTTTGAAGCAATTGAATTTCCTATTTTTTTTATAAATCCATTTTTAATTAAAAGATCACCAAGAAAAGTAGTTCCTTCGTTAACTATAGTCGCATTTTTTATAAGATATGAATTCATCGCAAGCCTTTTAATCTCATCTTTATAACTCCAAATAGCGCTTCTTGTACGATACCTCCACTCATTTTTGATTTACCTGAGGTTCTGTCTGTAAAAACTACAGAAACTTCTTTAATTGTAAATTTATGTTTCCAAGCTTTAAATTTCATTTCAATTTGAAAGGCGTATCCAACAAAACGAATTTTATTTAGTTTGATAGTTTCCAGCACAATTCTTTTGTAGCAAACAAATCCAGCGGTCGTGTCATGTATTGGAATTCTAGTAATGAAGCGCACATATTTTGAGGCAAAATATGACAATAAAACTCTTTTCATCGGCCAATTTACAACGTTTACACCTTTAGAATATCTAGAACCTATAGATACATCTGCACCTTCTTTATTACATGCGTTATATAACCTATTTAAATCTTTTGGATTATGAGAAAAATCAGCATCCATTTCAATAATATAATCATATTTTCTCTCAATTGCCCATTTAAACCCATGTATGTAAGCAGTCCCGAGACCGTTTTTTTTCTTTCTATTTTCAATAAAAAGACGCTTAGAGTAATTAATTTTTAGATTTTCAACTATATTGGCTGTACCGTCTGGAGAGTTATCATCAACAACTAAAATATGAAACTTTTTTTTCTGATTAAAAACAGCTTCTATAATAGCTTCAATGTTTTCTTTTTCATTGTAAGTTGGAATAATAACTAAAGTATCAGACATAAGAAAATGTGACAGAATAGTCACAAATATACATTTTTTTATTACTAATTTTGTGTTAATGTTAGTCCCAATAAAGAAGTAATGGAGGCCATTCAAAGAAGTATTTTGTCAAATAACTGGATTGTATTGATTCTTGTATTTTCTATAGGAATACTTTTTTTTCTTAAAATGTTTAAGACAGAGAAGTTTAAAGGGTACATTGGCTCTTTATTTAATAAAGGATTCATAGAAATAGAGGCAGAAGAAAAGTATTTACGCCTTTCTTCTTTTCATTTAGGATTTTCTTTTTTTTCTTTTTTAACGCTATCTGTTTCTATCTATTTTATTATACATCCCTTTGTATATTCAGACGCTTTTTTATTTGAAGACTATCTTGAAGTTTCTAAATATATTTTATTGTTTCTTTCCATTAGATATTCAATAGAATTTTTATTGATCACTTTGCTTAAATTAAGAGAAATACTCTCTTATTTTTTCTTCTCAAAAAGAGCCTTCTCCTATTCAATTTCTATTGGATTATTAATTTTAAACATAATTTATTTTTATAGCTTTCGTAACTATAGCCTTTTTACAGTTGGTCTTATACTCCTCTTTTCAATAAGACTTTTTTTCATACTGTTTCATAACAAAAACCTGATTATTAAAGAGTTGTTTTATTTTATTTTGTACCTTTGCGCCTTCGAATTAGCACCGCTGTTCGTTTTGTTTAAATTGATATTTTAAATAAATAAAGAAGTAGATTATGAAAGTGAAAACAATCTTGGTATCACAGCCAGCACCAAAAACAGAAACATCACCTTATTCTGATCTGTCTCATAAACAGAAAGTTAAAATCGATTTTAGGTCTTTTATACATGTAGAAGGAGTCACAACAAAAGAGGTAAGAGTTCAAAAAATTGATTTATCTCACTACACAGCTATTGTACTTACCAGTAGAAATGCCGTTGATCATTTTTTTAGAATTGCTGATGAAATGCGATTTAAAGTGCCTGATGCTATGAAATATTTTTGTCAGTCTGAAGCGGTTGCTTATTATTTACAGAAATACGTAGTCTACAGAAAACGTAAGATTTATGTTGGGAAAAGAACTTTTTCAGAATTAGGAAAACTGATTAAAAAACACAAGGATGAAAAATTTTTATTGCCATCTTCAGATAAATTAAAACCTCTAATTCCATCAGAATTAGATGCCTTAGGTGTAAATTGGAAAAGAGCAGTATTATACAAAACAGTTGTTAGTGACTTAACAGATTTAGAAAATGTATTTTATGATATTTTAGTCTTTTTTAGCCCATCAGGAATAGATTCGCTATTTAGAAATTTTCCTGAGTTTAAACAGAACAATACTCGAATTGCTGTGTTTGGGAACTCTACAGTAAAAGCGGCTACAGCTGCAGGGTTAAAATGCAATATAACGGCTCCATCTCCAGAAACACCTTCCATGACAATGGCACTAGAAAAGTATATAAAAGAAGTAAATAAAAAATAATAGTTCTAAAATCTTGGAGCAAAGATAACCACGCTTTAGTGTGGTTTTTTTATGCAAATAAAGTTGCAAATACTTCTTCAATTTTTCCGACAAGAATAAGTTTTATACCATCTTTTTGAAGTGAAATTTTGTTGTATTTAGAAGCTACAAACGTTTTATAGCCTAGTTTTTTAGCTTCTAAAATCCGTTGATCTATTTTTGATACAGGGCGTATTTCTCCGGCTAAGCCAATCTCTGCAGCAAAACAAACATTTGGGGAAATAGCAATATCTTGGTTAGAAGATAAAATGGAAGCTACAACCGCTAAATCAATAGCAGGATCGTCTATACTAATACCTCCAGTAATATTTAAAAAGACATCCTTAGCAGCAAGCTTAAACCCAGCTCTTTTTTCAAGAACAGCCAATACCATGTGTAGTCTTTTTAAATTGTAACCAGTTGTGGTTCTTTGAGGTGTTCCATAAACAGCTGTGCTAACTAAAGCTTGTACCTCTATCATTAAGGGTCTTATGCCCTCTAATGTAGAAGAGATAGCTGTACCACTTAAATCTGCGTCTTTTTTTGAGATTAAAATTTCAGAAGGATTAGAAACTTCTCTCAATCCGTCTGAGAGCATTTCATAAATACCTAATTCTGCTGTAGAACCAAATCTATTTTTTTGTGCTCGTAAAATACGATAAGTATGATTTCTATCGCCTTCAAATTGTAGCACAACATCTACCATGTGTTCTAAAATTTTAGGACCAGCTATTTGCCCCTCCTTATTTATGTGACCAATCAACAGAACAGGGGTGCCAGTTTCTTTTGCAAATTTTATTAATTCTGCAGTGGTTTCTCTAATTTGAGAAATACTGCCAGGTGATGCTTCTATGGCGTTGGTGTGAAGCGTTTGTATAGAATCAATTACTAAAACTTGAGGCTGAACTTTTTCAATATTTTTAAATATTTGTTGTGTATTGGTTTCTGTTAAAATAAGACAATTAGAGGTGTTTTTTTGAATTCTTTCAGCCCTCATTTTTATCTGTGATTGACTTTCTTCACCAGATACATACAATACCTTGTTTGGGATTGCTAATGATATTTGTAATATAAGTGTAGATTTTCCAATCCCTGGCTCTCCTCCTAATAATGTTATAGAGCCCTTTACTAGACCGCCACCAAGAACAGTATCAAGCTCTTTGTTTTTTGTGGGAACTCTTTCTTCTGCATTGAATTGAATTTCTTCAATTTTTAAAGGTTTAGAGATTATTTTTGCAGCATTAGATTGTTTCCATTCTCTGGCTACTTCCTTTTGGATTACTTCCTCCACAATGGTATTCCATTCATGACAAGTACTGCATTGCCCCATCCATTTTGCGTGCTGTGTTCCGCAATTTTGACAAAAAAAAGTAGTTTTAGCTTTCGCCATTTGATGTAAATTTTTACAAAGAAAAGAAAAATTACTTTGCTTTATTGCAGATTGGTAAAAGTAAAAAAGAGAGCCCACCAAAAACAATAACCATAACAGTTTGTGCAGTCCACATAATCCAACCAAAAGCGGTAGCAGGTTCTTCAGCAACATCAAAAAGTGCTAAAGCCGCAGCAACTGCAATTGGGTACAAACCAATTCCACCATTTGTAGCAGCAATAGAAAATCCTCCAGCAATAAAACCAATTAAAACACCTCCAAAGGGGACTTCTAGGCCTTCAATTGCAGGAATGGTTGCCCAGAACATAAGAACATACATAATCCAAATAAATACAGTATGAAAAAGATAAGCCCATTTATTTTCCATTTTAAAGATGCTGGTAACCCCTTCAAATAAACCAGCAATAAATCGTCTTACTTTTAAAAGAAAACCTGAGGTTGCTTTTTTCACAAAAAAAGTAAAAGTGAAGAACACCATCAATAAAATGACGAGACCTGTACCAATTTTAATTGGATTAATATTTTTAGTTAAGAGCTCGTAAATAAAATCAAACTGAACAAAAAGTGTAATAATTATAATACAAAGCATCATAATTAAGTCTGCAATTCTTTCTGCAACAATCGTCCCGAAACCTTTTTCGAATGGCACACTTTCATAATTTGTTAAAACCAAAGCTCTTGACACCTCTCCGGCTCTTGGGATTGCTAAATTCACTAGATATCCTACTAAAACAGCTAAAACACTGTTAGTGAATTTTGGTTTAAAACCGATAGGCTTTAGCATAAACTTCCACCTATAAGCTCTCGATAAGTGACTTAAGATTCCAAAAAACAGTCCGAGGAAAATCCAATTATAGTTTGCGTCTTTGAAATAGCTGATTAAAATATTAACAGAAATTTTTGATATGGAATACCACACCAAAAAACTTCCAAATAAAAGAGGTAGAACGGTTTTTAATATTTTTTTAATAGCTAAACTCACTAGTTAAGTGTATTGTCTTTTTCATTAGGGAACACCAATGATGGCTTGAAGGTTTTAGCCTCTTCAAAATCTATATAAGCATAGGTAATCAAGATCAATACATCTCCAACCTCTACCTTTCTTGCTGCTGCACCATTTAGTGTAATCTCACCACTTTTTTTTGGCCCGGGAATTACATAAGTTTCTAATCGCTCACCATTGTTGTTGTTAACAACTTGAATACGTTCTCCTTCTATAATGTTTGCAGCATTCATTAAATCTTCATCTATGGTTATGCTCCCTATATAATTTAAATCTGCACCCGTTACTTTAACGCGATGGATTTTAGATTTTACAACTTGAACTAACATGGTTTCAAAAGTACTACTTTTTTAAAATTTAAAGATTAATAATTAGCAAAAAGAAGTTAAGAATTAAGGGATATATTATCGATTAACCGAATGGTCCCTGCATATACAGCTATAAATGCCCTTAGTTGTTTTTTTGGGGTTAAATTTGTTGCATCTTCAAAGGTTTCTTCATCGGCAATTACAAAGTACTCTATATCAAAGGAAGGATTTTCTTTAAATTCATTTATCACCCATTTTTTAATAGAATCAATTGATTGAGTATTAATTTTTTCGGCAACTTTCAATAATATTTTATAAATTATTGAAGCACTTTTTCTTTCTTCTTTCGTAAGGTGTTTATTTCTTGAGCTCATTGCTAGTCCATTATTTTCTCGGCATGTAGGACAACTCACTATGGTAACGTTAAGATTATTTTTTTCTACCATTTTTCGGATTATTTGCAATTGTTGAAAATCCTTTTCTCCGAAATAAGCATTGTTGGGCATTGTAATTTCTAACAGTTTTTTCACAATGGTCCCTACACCGTTAAAATGTCCTTTTCTGAATTTTCCTTCTAGATGCATATCTAAACCATCAAAATTAAAATGATTAGAGACAATATTCTTTGAATATATTTCATTTACAGAAGGAATAAAAAGAACATCACAATTAGTTTTTTTTAATAAAATTAAATCACTTTTAAGTGTTCTAGGGTAATTTTCTAAGTCTTCTTTTTGGTTAAACTGAGTTGGATTTACAAATATACTTGCAATTGTAATATGATTATTTTCCAGAGATTGTTCAATTAAAGAAGTGTGACCCTTGTGAAGCGCACCCATAGTGGGCACAAAACCAACTGTAGTTTTTTTAGTACGAAATTCCTTAAAATAAGCTGCAATCTCTTTCTGAGTTCTAAAAATCTTCATACCCCTAAATAATGTATATGACTGCAAACTTAGTATTTTAACAAGACTTTTGCATAAAAATTTGTATTTTTGCAAAACTTATATAAAGGCCTAAATTTAATGAAAGATAAGAGAATATTGTATGTTTCTTCAGAGGTTGTACCTTACTTACCAGAAACAGAGATAGCATCTACTGCATTTAATGTAGCAAAGAAAGCTCATTCTAAGGGTGTTCAGACGAGAATATTTATGCCTCGGTTTGGGGTAATTAATGAAAGAAGACATCAGCTTCACGAAGTAATTCGTTTGTCTGGGATGAATTTAATAATCAATGACATGGATATGCCTTTGATTATAAAAGTTGCTTCTATACCTAAGGAAAGAATGCAAGTTTATTTTATTGATAACGATGAGTATTTCAAAAGAAAAGCAATTTTTTCAGATGAAGATGACCAACTATTCTCAGACAATGATGAAAGGGCTATTTTTTTTGCCAAAGGAGTTGTTGAAACAGTTAAAAAATTAAATTGGGCTCCAGATATTATTCATGTTCATGGATGGATGGCATCATTATTACCATTATATATTAAAGAATATTACAGTGATGAGCCCTTATTTTTAGAAAGTAAAATAGTTACCTCTATTTACGATAAAGATTTTGAAGGATCATTAAACTTAGACCTCGCCAAGAAAATTAAGTTTGATAAAATATCAGACGATAAAATAAGTATTTTAGAAGAACCAAACTATACAAATATTTTAAAAAGTGCTGTTTCTAACTCTGATGCTGTTGTTCAAGGAAGTAAACATATCTCTGATGAAATTGCAGAAGAAATTAGTAATAAAGGAATTCCAGAACTATCATTTCAAGAAGAAGATTCTTTTGAATCATATTTAAATTTTTACAAAGAATTAATATCAGAAGAGTAAACTTAGTTTGGTTATGTTAAGAAAATATTTTAAAACAACATTATATGTTGTTGCTACAGCGTTTTTTTTAGGTTCGGCACTTTCTTGTGAGGAAGATTTTAGAGACATAAGTACCGGAATGATTAGAAATGGAGAGTTCATAACAAAAGATACTATTTTCAATATAGAAGTTTCAGGGAAAAATATTGAAAATGTTCAATCAGATGGTTTTGCAATTGGTGGTGTGTTAGGACAATATCTATTAGGGGTCTATAATAACGAAAAATTTGAGAAAATAGAGGCATCTATTATTACTCAGTTAAGAATTCCACAAGATTTAACGATAGTTGATCAAGAATTTGAATCAGATACTACTGTTGTTACTTCGATAGACACAGTGTTGTTAAGAATACCATACAATGCAACTTTGTTAACCTCTACTTCATTTACAAATTATACGTTAGATTCCATCATAGGAAATCAAACGACAGATTTCACATTAAACATTTTTAGACTGCAAACGTATTTAAATAACTTAAACCCTTCTTCACCTTCTTCACAGAATAATTATTTTTCTGATTATAATTATGAAGTATTTCCCGAAAAATTAAACTTTTTTGAAGACACCCAATTTAAGCCTATTAGAACCGATACTGCTCATTTTGTTACAAGATCACTAAGCACTGGAGATGTTTACGATACAGATACTATTGTATATCCAAATTTAAACCCCTCTATTAGTATTCCACTCAAAAAGAACCGAATTAAAGAACTCTTTTTAGATCAATACCAAACTGCAAGTTTTGCTTCTCAAGATGCATTTAATGATTATTTTAGAGGTTTAAAAATACAAGCTGAAGGGGATGATGGTTCTCTAATGTCATTAAGCTTTAACAGTCCATCACTCCAGCCCTCAATTGATATTTATTATACAAACACTGTATTAACATCAGGAGGTACAGTAGTTTTAGATACTATAAAAAAGACCAATACATTTTTACTTTCAGGGATAATAAATAGTGAATATGTTATGAGCCCAGGACAAACTCCAGGGCCTAATAATGTTGTAATCCAAGGTACTGCCGGTTCTGTGGGGCAGTTAAAAATCCTGGGAGATGATACAGATATGAGTGGTATACCTGATGCCTTAGAAGATTTAAGAACAGAAAATTGGCTTGTAAATGACGCCTCTATCACTTTATATGTAGATCAAGATATTGTTTTATCAGATACGATTGCACCTTATCAATTATTTATATATAAAGACAGGTTAAATAATACTGGTTTAGAATCGCCCAGTCAAATTCTAGATTATACAACAGAAGGAGTAAATCAAGTAGGAGGGCTTTTACAATTAGATGACTCAAACAAACCAAATTCGTACACATTTAAAATTACTGATTATATTTCAGAATTACTATCTGGGAATATAAATGATTTACCTCTTTTAGGGGTAAAGGCATTCAATCCAACAGATCCTCCTTCTTTAGCTTCGGATACACTAGTTAGGAGTCACAATTGGAATCCAAAAGGAGTAATTTTATTAAATCACAATACACCAAACGAATCTAGAAGAGCTCAATTAAAAATTTCATATTCTATTAGGGCAGAAGATAATTAAACACTAAAAATACAATCTCAACCCACTCCATAAAAATATTATGTGCGGAATCACAGGTTACATAGGAACTAAAGATGCATACCCAATTGTTATAAATGGATTAAAAAGACTTGAATATAGAGGGTATGACAGTGCGGGAATTATGATCTATGATGGTACTGAAATTAATCTATCCAAAACAAAAGGGAAAGTTTCTGCCTTAGAGATAATAACCACTAAGGATTCTAAAAGAAAACAAGGAAGTATAGGAATTGGCCACACAAGATGGGCGACACATGGTGTCCCCAATGACATTAATTCTCACCCACATTTATCACAATCAGGAAATTTAGTAATTGTACATAACGGAATTATTGAAAATTATGATACTTTAAGGAAAGAATTAATTTCTAGAGGGTACACTTTCCAAAGCGATACAGACACAGAAGTTCTTGTGAATTTAATTGAAGAAGTCAAAAAACAAGAAAAATGCAAATTAGGAAAGGCTGTCCAAATAGCTCTAACTCAAGTTACAGGTGCATATGCCATTGCAGTTTTTGATATAAAAAAACCTGATGAAATTGTTGTTGCGAGACTGGGAAGTCCAATAGCAATTGGATTAGGAAATAATAATGAGGAGTTTTTTATTGCTTCTGATGCTACACCATTTATAGAGTTTACAAAGAATGCTGTTTATTTAGAAGATGAAGAAATGGCTATTATAAAACTTGGAAGAGATATTCTAGTAAGAAAAATATTAGATGATTCTCTGATAGATGCTTCTATTCAAGAACTTCAATTAAGTTTAGAGCAAATAGAAAAAGGGGGCTATAATCATTTTATGATCAAAGAAATTTATGAGCAACCAAAAGCAATAACGGATACCTATAGAGGTAGAATGTTAGCCAATCAAGGAATGATAAAAATGTCAGGAATTGATAATAATCTTAAAAAGTTTCTCAACGCAGAGCGTATTATTATAGTTGCTTGCGGAACCTCATGGCATGCAGGGCTTGTAGGAGAATATCTTTTTGAAGACATGGCAAGAATTCCTGTAGAGGTAGAATATGCCTCTGAATTCAGATACAGAAATCCAATAATAACAACTAATGACATTGTGATTGCGATATCGCAATCCGGAGAAACGGCAGATACTTTAGCAGCAATTAAATTAGCAAAATCTAAAGGGGCCTTTGTTTTTGGAGTTTGCAATGTTGTAGGGTCATCTATTGCTAGAGAAACAGACGCTGGAGCCTACACGCATGCAGGTCCAGAAATAGGGGTTGCCTCAACTAAAGCTTTTACTACACAAATTACAGTGTTATCCTTAATTGCATTAAAACTTGCCAAAGAAAGAGGGACGCTCTCAAATTCTGTATTTAATACATATTTACAAAAATTGCAGTTAATCCCCTCTAAAATAGAGAAACTACTACAAATAGATGATACTGTTAAAGAAATTGCTGAGTTCTACAAAGATGCTAAAAACTGCTTATATCTTGGGAGAGGGTTTAATTTTCCTGTAGCATTAGAAGGAGCGTTAAAACTAAAAGAGATTTCATATATCCATGCAGAAGGCTATCCTGCTGCTGAAATGAAACACGGTCCAATCGCCTTGATAGATGAAGATATGCCTATTTTTGTGATTGCAACTAACAAAGGGCATTATGAAAAAGTAGTTAGCAATATTCAAGAAATTAAATCTAGAAGAGGTAAAATTATTGCTATTGTTACTGAAGGAGATGTAACTGTAAAAGAAATTGCGGATCATGTGATTGAAATCCCTGAAACTGAAGAAGCACTTACACCCTTATTAACAACAATCCCCTTTCAATTATTGTCATACCATATCGCAGTCTTGTTAGATAAGAATGTAGATCAACCAAGGAATTTGGCAAAATCGGTTAC
>TARA_B110000008_G_scaffold26052_2_pt1 | contig 30888 bp, 17 predicted proteins | sample TARA_B110000008 | Tara Oceans TARA_B110000008 (sample SAMEA4396496) | marine metagenome | biome: Westerlies Biome; feature: [DCM] deep chlorophyll maximum layer (ENVO:01000326); material: water (ENVO:00002006), including particulate matter (ENVO:01000060) such as... | depth 40 m
AGCGGGACACTTCGTGCCGCAATCAGGCCATCCTACGTTCACCACGGTGGCTGATTGGTTTCGGAATACCGCCGCTGCAACTCCACGAGTTCGTTACTTTCGTTGCTCACAACACTGTGGCAGCGCAAGGCTTCGCGTGACGTGTAATCGTGAAAGCCCGAACGCGAAATGTGATACACACACATGCCCATCTGGCCATGTGTTGAAGGCAACAGCGTCAGCCACGAACTGTGCCAGTACACCCTGTGTTAGTCCTACTGATGACAACACGTGCTGCGAGCCCGACACGTGTTCAGCAGATAGAGCATACGATGCGTCGTTGGCGTTATGTCCCGGAAATGGCAGAGTCGTGACAAAATGCAGATGTGCTACAGATTGCGAATTAAACGAATTTATAGCCCTACCGGAAGACACTTGTATATACACGCGCAACCCGATATGGAAAATTAAGGAGCAAACATGTGCCGAGGCCGGTGCTTCCTTTTGCGGTGCAGAGGTTTTAAAGTCCAGCCCAAGTACGCGGTATTGTCAAAGCACGACGTGTACTACCGCCGATGACCACGATACATGTTGCGAACCTAAAGCAAAATGTAACTCCGAAAGTGAGACGTCATTATGTGGGTCGTCTAGCTTATTCAAAACAAATTATGCCAGTATTGAATGTATTGGAGCAGCATGCCGATCAGAAGACGCGTCTCGATGCTGTGATGATAAAGCTCTGTGTTCAACATTGACATGTGATCAAGGGACCGGATATGTAAATGACGACGATAAAAATTCCGAGCTTTGCGCTGGCAAAGAATGTGATTTAGCAACGGTTGATCGAAGCACGTGCTGTAAGACAAAAACATGTCCAGCCGGCCAAGGATACGTCAGCTCAAGTGGGAATTGTGAGATCTGTAGCGATGATGATCCACCCCAGTGGAATGGCGCGCCTAACCAGTCTCCATGCGGTGACCATACTGGTTGTCCCCTTCAATCTCAGAAATTTGTTTATGATAATTCAAAGGGCGATAGTGTCGACGTGTGCGAAGTCTGTCCTAGTGGTAAGCAGACGGATGCTGGTGACTTTTCGAGAGTTTGTAACCCGATACTTTGCAATAGCAACGAACGGGTTTCGGGGAACAAGTGCAAAGCGTGCGACGATGACGAAGTGAATGATGCTGGGGACGACGCTTCAAAAAGTGATACGACATGTGACGAAAAATCTACTTGCTCCGGTTACGCTCTATGTAACGCAAATTCAGTTGTGAAATCTGGTGCAAGTAGTCTCTTGTGCGCGGGTGTAACTTGCAATACCGGCGATCATGCCACATGTTGTGAGCTCAGAGCGCAATGCGCTAGCCTTACTTGTACAGGCGATTTCGTCTACGAACCAACATTTGAATCTAACTTGTGTAAGGGTGCAGAATGCAGTATGGCAGAGGATGCGACCACATGTTGTCAACCAAAGGCAACGTGTGAGAGTAAGACGGAGTCCGAGTTGTGTGGCAGTGGCTTTAAGTTTATATCTGATTATACAACGACGTATTGTGCCGGTACGAGTTGCGTCACTGCTACAGACAAATCAACATGCTGCACAGAGAATTTTGCAGATTGCTCGACCCTGAATTGTGGAAGCGACTCGGTCCGGAAGAACAACCCAAGCACGATCCTTTGCAGCAGTGCCACTTGCACGATCGCCGCCGACCATACCACATGTTGTTCATACCGAGCCATGTGCAATGACGATCCCGCCTTGTGTGGCACGGCCTCGATCTTCAAAACAGATCCAGGGACGATTACGTGTGACAGCACATCTTGCAGAACCGACGAGTGTTGTGACCCGAGAGCTAAGTGCAAAACAAGTACTTGTTCCCGTGGATACGAACCGGACTTAAGCAAAGAGAACGAGTTGTGTGTTGGAATACTTTGTTCTATGCCTGATGATCTTGCACAATGTTGCAAGCTCAAAATATGCGAAGCTGGATATGGCTACCAATCGGCATTGCCCGGCCAGGCCGCGCCGGGAACATGTATCGAATGTGATAAAAACGATCCACAACAGTGGAACTCTGCCAACGATCAATCTCCCTGTGGTGACCACAATGGTTGTCCAGAGCGTTCTAAACGATTCGAGTATTATAATAATAAGGAAGGTACATGCGTTGACTGCCCTGCGGGCAAACAAACGGCTGCCGATGATTTTGCCGATACTTGCGAAGCAATACCACTCGCCAAATGTAACAGCGACCCCACATTGTGCGGCTCCAACGCGATCTTCAAAACGAAACCGGAATTGATCTCTTGCGCCGGCACAAGTTGCGACTCTGCTGTAGACAAATCAACATGCTGTGTTGAAAAGGCAACATGTAACAGTAAGACGGAGTCCGAGTTGTGTGGCAGTGGGTTTGAGTTTATAGCTGATTATACAACAACGTATTGTGCCGGTACGAGTTGCGACTCTGCTGTAGACAAATCAACATGCTGTGTTGAGAAGGCAAAATGTGACAGTAAGACGGAGTCCGAGTTGTGTGGCAGTGGCTTTGAGTTTATAGCTGATTATACAACAACGTATTGTGTCGGCACGAGTTGCGACACTGCTGTAGATAAATCAACATGTTGTGTTGAGAAGGCAAAATGTGACAGTAAGACGGAGTCCGAGTTGTGTGGCACTGGCTTTGAGTTTATAGCTGATTATACAACGACGTATTGTGCCGGAACAGCGTGCTACACATCTACCGATCGGGACACGTGTTGTTCTCCCACAATTATAAGTGCAACATGTGACACGTTTAATTGTCCGGCGCTTTTTGAACTCAAAAGCGACCCAAATACAATTTCATGCGCGGCGGGCGATTGTGACGCAGGAGCTGACCTATACACTTGTTGCGAGTCGACCGATGAATTATATGGTCGTTCAGACAGTGGTGAAAATGAATGTCACCATGAAAATTGCGATGGTTCTGGAAACAAATGTGTGGATAACAATGATAAAGTTGTCACAAAGTGCAAATGTACTAAAGACACATATTTCAAAGATTACCGTCATGTTGTTGCCAATGTGGGCGATTATTGCGATGAAGACGGATTCTTCGACGAGGCCGAAGATGACAAGTTTGCAGTCGGCGAAACAAGAGATCGTGTTCTCTTTGGCCGTGCTGAAAATTGTGATAAACGTTGTCAGCGCCTGTTCGAGCAGCCAGGTTGGACTGAATACCATACTCTTTTAGACGAATACGAGTCAAGGCCGTGCCGTGCAGAAGGGAAAACGGGCCCGAAGTGTACTGATGGATCTAGCAGAAGACGTTTAAGAGAGACTTCGCTACTACTAGGCGCGCCTCTCAAGAAAGGTGTCAATGTAGTCTGCCACGATGATGATGGCCTTACAGAAATTCAGAAAAAGGGGTTTGAATGTTACGGATGCTCGAAATGTAAAGAATTGATTGACGGGCACGACTACGGGCCCGTCAAAATTAAGTTTAGTACACCGAGCCAACCGGATCTTCCTGACCATGGCGGCTGTCAACCATTTTGTCAGAAGGCGATTGATGGAACGGGCGGAGCTCTATATCCTCAGCGGTTTTGCGGCGGCGTTGACAAGGACGGCAATACTTTACCTAGGGGATCATATGCCGACGTCTCGCCAGGATGTTTTGTCGACACCCCTGGCAGTGTTGATCCTCCCAACCGCGTGAACTACGTTTGCAATCACTGGCGCAAATGCACAGGTTGTAAAGCCTGTATCGATGCAGGTGAAGATACGAACATATTTCCGGGAGGATTTGGCCCAGCGAAACCGAAAGATATTTATGGCGATGGTTCAAGAATTGCAGGCGAATGCAGGCAATTTTGTAAAGCTCGATTCAACTTTGAATCAACGGGCGCTGGAGCCCCATATTATAATAAATGGAACGACGGTAGCGATGGTGGTCCGGTAGGATCCAAAGTACTGCTAGGCCTGACAACAGATACAGGATTTGCCGGTCTCAATAAACAAAATGCCCCTGCTGATATATGCACATGGAAAGCCTGTTCTGGGTGCAAAGGTTGTAAAACGTGGTCTTCTGCAGCCGACACGGACATTGTTCTGGGTTCTAAAACAGGCGAGACGTATGGGAGCAAATACGGTTCTAATGACGGATTTCGATTCAAGGAGCCCGACCAAGATTACGCAAACGAAATGAGCTATCGAAATCACAGGAATATGATTGGCGGTTGTAGCCTCAATTGTAAAGCCATGTTCAACGATCCTTCGGGAGATGTCAGAGATCTGTGCACACTTGACGAATGTGACGGTTGTGATCCGTGTATCTCGCCAGATAAGTACATTGCTAAAGACACTGCAAAATATGGTAAGTTTGACAGATCCGCTGGTCGCATGCACATGGACGAGAGGGAAATATTTGGGCAAGAGACAGACGGTAGGATCCCGGAGAGTAAAGGAACTGCAGCTTCAAATACTTGGGCTCGCACAGCGACATGTCCTGGCTTCCCGAAGTGTTACGCATACGAGGGTGTGTGTGAAACCAGATATTGTCAAAATTGTGACGAATGCAAGAATACTGGCGCGTCTGAAAGGAATAAATACAAAAAAACTAAACCGGCATTCAAAAATTAAAGTTGGTATTATTTTCAATTAAGTTGATTTATTTGATTATATAGGTCGATATCCTGCCTGTAAAAGTTTGAAACGAAATCGTAATTGCGTTGCGTGTAGTATTTTTCCATTTTTTTTTTGGCTGAAGTTTTATGAAGTTCGTTATTGGCCACAATAGACTGATTTCCATAAAAATGCTTTACAATCGAAGGCCCCCAACCTGCTTTGCCGTAGCGAGACCATAGTCCTAATTTTTTAAGGAGCTTCGGAAAGTCAGTCGAAAAATTGTCTAGAGTACTTACAAAATTCATGTATGGCCACCATTTTTCAGTGACTCTGTCATACTGAGACCCAAAATGGGGATCTGGCAACGTGCCTCTGTCACATTTTTGAACGATATCCTCAAGAAAGTATGTGAAGTTTATCGGCGACTTATTCTGACAGTATTTTCGGGTGTAATTATTCTTTCTCATATGTAGATAAGCAGAAAGTACTCGCTCATACGGATCTCTGAGAAATATACTTTTTGTCCAAGTTGGATCATGCATAATCCTTGTAGCTTCTTCTGTATCGTAGTCTCTTAGGAGTGTAAAACAACCGTCATATTCATTTTGTGGGTCAACTCCTCCGTCTGAGCATCCCGGGCCTAATATTCGTCGTATTAATTTTTTTTGTGTGGACGATGCTATCTTTTGTACCGTAAATATAATCCATTTGTATTTTCTCAATACAATGGGACTCCTATATGTAAATGTTGTCATAATTCGATCGTCCCGTGTCACCAAAGGTTGTGTAAGTAGCCCCTTGTGTTCTGTAAATTGACGAAAAGAATGAAAGGGTTCTTCTGTTTTGCTGAACCAAAATTTGTGGTCTCTCAACTTCATATATTTTGACCTAAATTCTTGAGAATATTTTACCCATTCATTTTTAAAATTCTTGACGCGCGGCGTAGGGTGATACAAAATAGCTTGCCTAATCCCAATCGGAATAACGTGACAAGCTTTATGCATTGGATTCCAATTTGTCGCAGCGCCACACCATTCTACTTCGAAACGATCCTCTGTCGACTTGTTGAAAAACCAACGGGCGAAACTCCCATTTAAGAGAGCAAACCTTTGTAATACGACGTCGGTCTCAAAAGGCGTAATATATGTAAATGCCCCTCTATTGCGCCGCACTGTTATAAAAGGGTACCCACTGCCTATTGTGTAGACGATATGTTCGAAAAAAGTGTCGTCGCGGTTCGGTTGATATTTGATAAATTTTGTATAAATTTGACCTTCGCTGGGCACAGAATACAGAGTGCCGGAAATGGTCGCTGATGCTTTACTCCAAAATGTTTTCCAAGCAAACCCCGGCAAACGTATATGAGGACTTTTCAATAATACATAGTCTGCGTGGTCAGCATCTTTTTCAGAATCTATACAACGGACACCTTCTACGATGTGTCGGCATGGTTTCAAAGCATTCCAAATGATATTTTTACCATGCCATCTTTCCATATACCGCTTATCTTCCATAAATGTTTCAACATCAATGATATTTGTGATCACACACAAAGAGAAATCGCTATTTATTGCAGTTGTGTCTAGCGGGAATTCGCTTTTCTGGTGTATAAGCCGATCCATCTGCATTCTATATTTTTCATTTGCCATAGATTTATCATTCTGAATCTGACTGGAATCGCCGGAAATGCTCACGTATGGGAAAGTCGCCGTGTATGCGTTCAAATGAGCGAAGACTACTTCATCGGCCACTACGATAGATTCTTCGAATGTCAAAGAGTTGCCTTTGTACATTTTTTCTAATAACTTGCGCATTCCTCTCCTGTTTATCACGTAGGCTGTAGCCCCCCAATTTTTTCCGTGCCAAAACACCCAAGGATCGGACATGTGATTGTAGTGACCAATAAGTTTCATATGTTGGACAAAAAGCTGCAAGATTTCCCAGTCTTCGGGAGCGGATTCCACGAAGTGATTCATATTTTTATCCATATTAGATAAATCTAAGACGGCATCATCCTCTAAAATCAAGGCCATATTATCTCCTCTTTCATAAGCCTCGCGAATAGCTTTTAAATGGGACATGCACGTTGCGAGTTCTTTGAACGTATAATTTCCAGACCAGTGCTTCTTCCATATTATATCGTCCTTTTTTTCGTGGTAGAAGTTTAGATTTGGTATATGTAGCACGTTTGCCGATGCGGCGTCTAACCCCGAGGTAGCGTCTATTCTGAAATGTGAATAATTATGCAGCATTTTTTCCATAGCGCGCCTCCTCTTTGATGCAGACTTTAAGTTTATCCAGTAAATCGGAATATCGAAACCGGCGTCAGTTTTGATTCTCGCGTTAGTTTTCTTATGTGACGACGGGACACTTGACAAAAAGTTTCTGTGTGGCTGTAATATATAACGGAATATAACGACGAAACAAAGAAAAAAAACGAATTTCATTTTTTCTCATACATAAAATATTTAAGTAGTATTTTACAGGTTCGGGCGGGATTTAATTATCAGTTCGGAATTTCAATAACTATTCCTCCCCGATATTCCACTGTACGAGCAATTAAGTTGGAATATCCACCCCCACCCGCAATAAAAATTTTCGCATCTGACATAAATAGAAAGTCCTCGTCTGGCGTGCCCTGGTTTATTCGTAAGGACACATTCAATTTCGAATCTAAAAACAATTTTTGAACAAGATGAATGTATTTCAAATTTTGCTTCGTGTATTCTTCTTTCATATTTTGCCTCATATGCCTCTTTCCTCTTGCCAACTGATTGAACGAAGCGACTAAAATAACGCTAGTAATATCGTACTTGCTCAACATAAGTATAACTTTTTTATAATAGCTCCGATCAAAGACATATACTCTCAAATTTGTTTTTGAAAATGGCACCGAGCGACTAAATTGCTTTGAAGCGTTGAATATTGTATCGCCTGCACGAATATGAACGACAATGTTGTTCGAACTGATGTTTGGAAAACCAGTGTCATTAGACACGATTTCGTTCAAAACGGTGTAGTCGTTTACGTTGTTAGTTCGAGACATATATCTATCCAAAATAGATCCAGGCCAACAATTATGTAACCATCTTGCTATATCTTTGCGCGTTACGTTTTTGTTCCGTTGCTTCCGTATTCCTTCTCTAAAAACCCCGCGAAATATGTCACCAAGTCTATAATTGTGAAGTTCGCATAAACCATGGCACATGGCTGTCCTTTCTAAAAGGGCACAAGTGGAACATGGTTGGCACATATTCCACTTACACGTTCGCGTGTAGTTTCTACTACACGCTGGCGGACAATTAGAATCCGTGTATAATTCTTTCCGCATATGGAGGCGAAAGCACGTGTTTTGAACAGCGGGTTTGGGGGGAGTACAGTAGCCTGCGTAAAATATAATAATTACAAAAAGTATAAGAATTGTTATACTCATCCATACGTTAGGCGAATAAATATGTTTGTCAGAATATGACGTCTGGATTATGAAGTAGCGTCTCCATGGCTATAAAGGGTATACCTGCATTTACGATGAAATGGAACTTATACAAATGTTGCTTTCTATTTTTTCATATACTGATTCGATACATTTTTCAGGGAAAACAACTAGAGAAATATAAACAAGATATTCATAGGTTCATTTCAGTTGATTCAGAATTAAAAGCTCATTCCCGTGCATGGGCCACTATGATGAAATCTCCACTGGAATGGTTCATCGTCAAAGATTCTAGAATTAATTTGACACTTTCCGAGCAGATTGCCATGTATGACATCATACAGAATGTACCACGCGATTGGACAGTACTACAATTAAATATGAAACATCGGTATTTTTCAAAACACTACGAAAGTTTAAGTATTGATTGGGTGCATTGGCTACCACATCATACTGGTCACAATTTATACGCAATTAAAAAAGAACATGCTATGCGAATGCAAATACATGCGAAAAATCGAAGCGGGTGGTCCACCAACCTCGAAGAATTTATGTTTACACAAAAGCATTCCTACACTCTTACGTATAGTAAACGCAAAATACATCCAATGAATTCGAGTCTAATGATAATAACTGTGAACAAAGTGAGCGATCTGACACACATCAAGGCGTCCATAAAGCAATTCGAAACCGAGTGTCAGCAAATAAACCGTTTTTACAAATCCCCACCCCGCTGGGTCGTCACTTTCGTTTACGGAAACGCCAAACATAAAGGAGAACTAACGAATATGAGGGGTGGTTTTGTTTGTCAAAATGTAGAGTTTCATATACATTTCCAGAGAGGAATATTTAACAAGTGGCTCTATGTCATACCTCACATTTCAAAGATGAGTGATTACGATTACGTGTTGTACAAAGATTTCGATCAATTATTAAGCGGATTTGATTGGCCAACGTTCATGGAACCCAAGTCCACCATCCGATCAGCTGTCCGAGAGTCCGTCAAAGATTCTCTTTCCACGTACAAAGGTAGTAAGCGCGCATGGTTTCAGGTCAACGATGCGGCGTGGTGGAGGTCTTACGAATACGAAAAGTGGTCTTCTTTAAAGTGTGTCGAGCGCCCATTCCTCGAAATGTATTTTGTATTGTTTAACGGTGCATTCGCGAAGTGGTTTTTTTCGTTAATATTTGGGGATCAGAAATTTATACACGACGTCTCAGATTGGGGCCCTGACATAATGTGGTGTGCCGCGGCGATAGAATGGTCTGCTACAACACCGTCGTGTTTACTGGCACCTGTAACAACATACCACGCCGACGAACGTCAAATATCCCGCCATGGCGGTGATTATAAAGAAAGAATGGTTCCAGTAAAAATATGGGAAAAATACCTTCCACACTGGACAAACTATTCTAGCCGTTGGCGGGAAAAATGGGGAGGAAATACTCAATGGACTTATAATAATTCATTTTAATATTTTTATTTGCATAGTTTCCTATTTAAACTTCTAGAAACCCGAGTAATGAGTATAATTTTAAGAAATGAGTGTAATGATCATTTTTGGAATTGTATTATTTTACGCCATGAAATACAAGAGTCGGCATGTACCAAATAAATCGGTTCACAAACCCATAGATCATGCAAGTATACCAGATAATATACCGAGCGTACTTATAATTGGCGCACAAAAATCCGGAACCACTTTCCTGAGAAGAGTCCTGTCGGATCAAAATGAGATAAAAGTATATCCAAAAGAACAGCATTACTTGGTAAATAACAGGACGTCCAAGTATCTAGACGAGATATTTACACCGACTTTGGAAGAATATTCGACAGAATTATACAAAATATCTAGCTACAACCGCAATACACACATTTTGGTGGAAAAGACGCCAGAATATATGCTTTTTCCAGAAGAAGTAATCGAAGTTATGCCTGGAGATACAAAATATATCGTTTTGTTGCGCGATCCAATTGATAGAGCATACTCTGCTTACTTGCGACTTCAACGACATAACAAAATAGATGAGGGGCGAACTTTCGAACAGATTTTGCTCAATCCAGATGCCAAACTTTACACAACTCAAATCCCCCACTGTTTCCAACGGTCGCCTTTTTCTTTAATAAATAGAGGAAAATACGAAATATTTTTATCCAGATGGTTCTTACACACCCGACCAGAGAATATTCATATCATTTTTACAGAAGATCTCGGTAATTATGATTGGAACAAACTGCGTCGGTTTCTAAACATGCGCGAATCCTTTATAATGAAAAGACAGGTTAATATTCATAATCATCGACAAAAAATACACAATGGAACCATTAGTAAGCTGCTGAAGACGTATTTGCCATACAATAGAGCATTATGTAGACTCTTACGAAAGTACCAGTATAAGTGTCCTAGCTGGGCAACATGACTTTATTTGTCAAAAAGTGTACATTTATCGGCATGGAAAGACAAACATGCCGGCCTGTCGTTTAATCCGAGTTCGCGATATTTTCGACCAAAACGTGTCATGAACGACTCACGGAAAGGCCTTGAGTACTCGGCAGCATTTGACGATGGTACAGGCTCATCATAAACAATTTCGCGGTAATCCTGATCTATAACCACCGGGATTAATTGGCATGGGCGTTGCGAACTCCAATTTGATGCAACGCCGCACCATTCAAAATCATAGCGGCCAGCACGCGGCGTTGCAAAAAAATCTCTGAAAAACGAACCGTTCAAAAGTGCAAAGCTTTTCTCTACCATATCGACCGGTATAGGACTGTCCTTCGTAAACGAACCATGACCATTTTGATCTGTGACTTTTCCAGTGCCTGAAGTCCAATGGAATGCTTCGAATACTGTATCTGTTGATTCTCTTGTGACAATTAAGTGATGTTGTCGGTGAGCACGCAGCGCACCTGACACAGTGGCAGATTGAGCTGATTCAAAGAATGTTTGCCAGGGAAATCCAACAAGTCGAATGCCAACATGTTTCACAAGAACATAGTCTCCATCTATGTCTTTGTAACCTTTGGACCCTTCTAGTACCCACTCAACAGGGCCGACATGCCACTTTTCCAAGTAAGCTTTGTCCTGTTTCATATGTTTCAAGTCTTGAGGCGTTGAGACAGATGTTATAACAACCAATTTCTTTGATGTTTTCACAGGCTCCAAGGTTGGGAAATTACAATCGTACAGAAGTTTGTGCCGCAGTTTTTGCGCATACTTGACAGTTGATCTTGCGTTGGATGTCTGTATCAAACTTTGCGATCCAGTAATAACTATTTGTGGATAAGTGCTCATGTATGTGCGAGCACGATGGTACAGGAATTCGTCCGCGACGACCACACGGTTATCCAGCGAAGTCTGTGAAAGTATTTTCTGCATACCTGAGCGGCGGATCACGTATCCTTGGGTTCCCCAGAAATACGGTTTCCAATGTACCCAGGGATCTTTTACATGGCATGCATGAACCATAGCACGGAAATGCGTGGTGTACAATTGTAGAATTTCCCAATCTGCTGGGGCAGAGTCTATAAAGTATTTAATAAGAGGCCAAAAACGCGGCAAAAATACTACGTCATCTTCTAGTATAATGGCCATTTCATATCCATCGTCGTACGCCTGTTGTATTGCCTTGACGTGCGAGAGCGTACAAGCAAGCTCTTTGTAGGAATACGAGTGTGCCAGGCGTTTTTTATATGTAATCGTTTCGTTTGTCATAGTGTAAAAGGTGACACCGACGTGTGATATTTGACTAGTAGACACCTTCTCTCGTGCTTCGTATGCGTCCACTGCTCGTATTCTTACATGTTCGTGCCCCTGTAAGTGTTGATGCATGCGAACTCTTCTATCAACAGATTTGTCCATGTTTATCCAATATATTGGAATAGAATGTGGCGCGGGGTCATGTGTGCGGATTCCAGCTAGAAAGTTTTTAATAATGTACACGAAGATAAGTAAGAACTTACATTTCGACAGTTTAACACGTTCCATCGTAGTATACATATATATATTTATATAAAAAATGAGAATTCATAATACAATCCAAATATGAATGTTTATTTCCGTTTCATTTTGTTTTAATATGACTTGATGTTACATGATTGTGGTATTCGATCATGTCCTCCATGGACTTTAGCGGATGATAGGTTACTGAAAAGTATACTGGATCATATCCTGTATAATGCTGCTTGAACATATTAAGATCGTATTTTAATAATGACTGTCCATTTGACTCCCAGCAGCCAAGTTTTGTCACCTTTGTAATGCATTTAGAAATAACGACATCGGAATGCCATAGTTTATATTTGAATTGGCTTTTCTCTGTTTCGTTTATACATTCAGGAAAGTGAGGTATTACTTGAGCGAGAGTGGACTTGCTCAGTAAATATCCGGGACCTCCCATACAAAATGGTTTTTCGAGATCCAAAAATTTTTTATCTGATGGTCTACCATAACCACGCGAGCCTAAAAATGCACGTGTAGAAGAACGTACTGAATATACAAGCGTCTGAAGATTTTCAATGTTTACATATGTGTCATCGTCGACTTTTAAAATCCAATCAAAGTCCTTTTCTGCATATGCAGTTTCAAACATCTTAACATTCTTGCGCACTGGAGGATATTCCGATGCATCAACATCGCCAACCATAAAATTGGCGTCTGGTAGTATTCGTTTCGCTTCGTCAAATTCGGACTTTGTGACAAAAAATGCAAGCTGAATATTTTTGGGAAGATTTTTGCCCCATGTTTTAAGTATTGATATTACCCGATCAAGATACTTTAAACAAATAGGAGTTACAATTAATATTTTATCATGTTGCACTCGCTTTTCATACATAAGCATCCAACCTAGATTAGACGATGTATAAGTAGCAATGGAACCAAGACATGCTCGTAATTTCGACCTATCTGTTACCAAATGTGAGCAGTCCTTTTCATGCCAAAGATGAATCAGTCCCTTTTCGTTTTTGCGCACAATGCTCATGCGTTTGTCAGTAGTCACGCGTTTAAAAAAGTCGTTATCTTCGCCTCCCCATCCTTCAAATTTTTCGGACATCTTGAACCGAACGAAATCATTCATGTGTATGGCAAACATTCCATAACCATAAATTCTCCACGTACCTGCATAATTCGAAAATTTCCAAATATCCTTGTGAAGCAGATCGCTGATTATAGAATTCGACTTTGGTGAATACGTTGACCATACTATTGGAAAATAAACTTTATACGGCATAACATAATCGTGCACATGCTGTAGAAATATATCATCCATTTGCATATCGATATCTACAACAGTAAAAATGTTATTATGACCAGCAAATGAAGACAACTCGTTTATATTTGAAGATCGGCTAAAATACGAGTTTGTATTATGTGAAACCAATTCAACATTTCCTATTTTTGAAGGAATCTCATAAGTGCATCCATAATTCAATATTATAAATCGGTACGTGTCTGGGTTTTTAAAATTACGACTGTGGCGCTTTACAAATTTTCTGAATTTATTTTCGATACAATTGCCGACAATACCAATATCTACCTTGTAGTTTCGAGGCTCCTTGGCCGGAGTTGCTGTCGTGTGTACGCCTGTTTGAGTCTCTTTTAAATGTGTAACCTGCGTATTTTTTGGGATCGGGCTAACCGTTGGGTTTCTATGCATTTTATTGCTCTCCCTTAATTTTTTTTTTTTTGATTCTATTATCCTCGTCGTGTTTCTACTTGGAATGTCCGTATTCTTAAATTGGCTAATGTTTGCATAAAAATAAACGATAGCCACAACAAAAATAAAGAAAATACAACAAGAAGAACAACGACAACGTCCTTTTGCTTTGTCTTTTCCATTCGTATAACCTGCCATACGACACAACGAATGTATAGAGTAACCAATCGGTATATATACAATAGTCAGATTAAAATGGATTTGACTTGTGGCCGTCGTGTTCGTATGTGTCTCCTATATGGCTCGTGAGATCACTCTTTATGTCAGAGGCGTGTCATATCTCGATTAAAATATAAAAGTGAGTATTTGCCATTAGAGCAACAAGACTCACCAACATCAGAAGTAGTAAAAAAACATTTAAATCCGACATGAGTATGTTAAATCTTATATATAAAACAAACTGTTGTTGTGTAGATGTTAACGCGTACTTTTCTTTTAACGTGGTACACTGCCATGATGACGCGTATTGACAAGGCAAGCGTCGAAATTAAAAAGGGTTTTGATCAAGTGGAACAAAAGCCCGATCACACCCCAGTGACAAATGCGGACGTTATATCCAGCAGAATTCTGACAGATGACTGGAAGCAGACTGCTATCATTTCAGAGGAGTGGCCTCATCTATCAGGGAATTCCGTACAAACTTGGGTGGATCCTTTAGATGCCACCAAAGAGTATACAGAAGGTCTAACACAATACGTGTCGGTGATGGCGTGTTTGACTGTCGATGGAGTCTCGAAAGCTGGTATTGTGCACTTTCCTTTCAGAAATGAAACATGGGCGGCCATTGATGGTGAATGGTTAGAGCGCCCAGCAATGTCATTTAGACCTCCAGACACGGTTCTTGTGTCGCGTTCTCATCCTGCAGATGTTCAAAATGTATTAAAAGGATTTTCTACTAAACCAGCAGGCGGGGCAGGTTACAAAGCCGCAGAAGTTCTAAGAGGCAACGCGCTTGCCTATGTACATACAGGTCCAATCAAAACGTGGGATATCTGCGCTATAGATGCTTTGCTCAGAGCATCGAACACATCTCTTGTTTCGTGGAAAAATGGCCGCCCATTCAACTATACCACAATTAGTCAACGCGATGGTATATTCGTATCCACAACACAAACACGCTTGTGGTTTGGACTAACTCTATTGACACGCGACCCAAAGATACAGTTTCTGGTGGTCGTTTTAGTATGGCTTGGAATTTATCTTTACCCAAATGAACCATTAGAAAAGGCTCCTAAAAAAAAGAGCGCCAACAAGATTGGCTTTGTCAAATGTGCTAGCGGATTACTGTTGTCGTACATCATTTGGGGTATCGCACAAGAACGTATCATGACAACAGACTACGACGGTTTAAAATTCCAATGGCCTGCAGTTCTTGTCTTCTTAAACCGATTATTTGCGTGCTCTTTTGCGGAATACTTAAACCCTAAAAGAACAACGCCTTTGTTCCAATTTTCAGTTGCTTCGTTCACAAACGTTATATCGTCGTTGTGTCAATATTCGGCGCTCGGATATGTAACGTTTCCATTGATTGTAGTGTTCAAATCTCTGAAAATGATACCTGTTCTACTGATCGGAAAGTGTTTTTTTGGAAAACAATATACCTCAGCAGCGTACGCACTAGCATTTGGCATCGCTGCCGGTGTTGCACTATGTCTTTCGTCACATCATGCGCTCGAAGCGAGCCAAGCAACTTCTATGGGGGTAATACTTCTCGGGGCTTATGTTGTGTCAGATGCAGTGACGTCGCAGTGGCAATCCCGCATATACAAGCAATACCCGACATCTCCAATTGAAATGATGTACAATATCAATTTATGCTCGGTCTTATTTACCGGCGTACTAATATTTATGACCGGTCAGTTGGATTCTGCGATTGATTTCGTTTTCCAACGACCAGAAGCTTCCGTGCATGTTATTGCCCTAGTATTTCCAGCTGTCATAGGCCAATGGTTTATTTTTAAAACATTAGAAGAGCACGGCGCGGCTACATTTTCGTTAATTATGACGTCCAGACAGGTGTTCTCCCTGCTCGCGTCGTGTTTCATTTTTGGTCACGTTTTAGACTGGAAAGCTATAGCTGGTGCGATGATCGTGTTCACCATGCTGTTCATCAAAACCCGCATTCAAATCGAAGTTAAATCCGGATACGTTAGAATACCAGAAAAAGACCCAGAAAAAGGATATGACTCGATGGATGAATATGAATTAGAATCCGACCACGAAGATTAATATGTGTATTAAAGCAGACACGTGTACTGCACATGTCAGCTAATCCTTTCGCAGTCGATGATTTACGCAAAAAAATACTGTCATTCTATATTCAAGAAAGATGTTTTGAGTGTAAAAAACCCCTCATTGAATATAATAGTCGAATGAACCATTTCGAAGATTATAAATGGCGCCGTGCAAAATGTAAAAAATCGAAAAAATTTAATGTGTGTAATTGGTGTCACCACTATGTATGGGAACGACAGTAGTATTTAATTGAAATCCATGGGCTATTTTTTGACCACAATCGTATATATTCGTACATAATAATTAAGTAGACGGAATGCACTGGCCTTCTATTCTACTCTACATGACTAGTTCATTCATGATCGTCATTTTCAATAAGATAGTGCTCTCTGTATTCTCATTCACCTCAGTTCCATTCATCATGTTCTGCCAATCGGTTTTTACTATATTTTTTATCCTTGCACGTTGCACAAAGATAAAGAAACCGTCGAAAGATATTGCACTGCTTTGTATATTCAACTGTGCAAATATTTTCTTCGGAATAAATGCAGCCAGAGTTCTGAACGTTGCCATGTTTTCAGCTCTGCGACGCGTTAGTATTCTAACTACCCTCCTTGTCCAAAGCTATATGTTTGCCGAACCAATCGATTCCAATATTCTGTCTGCAGTATTATTCATGCTATTTGGCTCGTTTATTGCCGCGTGGGACGATCTTTCTTTTGACGCGTGGGGATACACACTTGTCATGATCACAAACGTATTAACTACTGCATCTCAAATACAAACAAAAATAACAATGACAGGTGAATGGTCAAAAATGGATGTACTATTCTGGTCTTCTTCATTAACCACGACGCTGTGTTTCGCAAAACTTTTACATTTTGACCCTAATACCTTTGACGCTTGGAATCAGACGTCCTTCCAGGTTGCTCTTGCATTCTCTATAGTCTTAGGCGTGTGTATCAATTATGGCTCTACATGGACGATAGAGAAAAATGATGCACTCACGTTATCCGTTGCCGGCACGACAAAGTCCGCCATTATGGGGCTGGTCGTGTGTGCGGGCCTTTTTGATAGGTCCTACATTTTTTCCTGGTGGAACTTTGTAGGACTACAGATATCTACTCTTGGGTCGTTTGCATATGTGTTTGCGAAAAGTTTGCAGGGAAAAAAACACGAAGCGTCACTTCTGTTATTGAAAAAAAAACAGGAACTAAAAAACCACAAACCATCCCCAATACCCACGCCAGTATGACCTCAACTTCCCAAAGTCAAACTTTCACCCAGAGTATAGGACCGGCGGACACGCCAAACGATTCGAATTCGCTTTCTGATAGCAAAAAAGTGGGTCGGATTCTCGCTAGTGCGTCGGATCTCACAGATATGTCAGAAGACCACCTGAAGGTTTTGGCGGGAACATTCGATAAAATGTCCGACGAGATTTCCGCGAAAATTGCGGAGAAAACGTACGAAAATCTCCTAAAAAAACGTCGTCGTGTAAGTGTTCCACGGCTCCGCACGTACAAAAAGGACGATAACATCGTGGGAAAACTTGACGAAAAAACGAAGAGTCAGTTCAACACGACGCGCACAAAAGCTAAAAAAATGAATGCAGAATTCGATCAGCACAACGGAAAAATGCTCGACATGATGAAGTCCGTGGTGCACTTGGAACACGAATACGAAAGAGCTCGGTCGATGACGACGAAATGGATGAAAAAACGTAATACATTCCGCAAAAAACTCGCTACGTCGAGGGTGGACTACAAAGTTCTTCGGCAAGCTCTCAAGGGTGTCAAAAAGAAGGCAAATGACGAAATTAGGTCGTACAACAAAATGCGTCGCAAAACGATTCGGGAAGCCATTGTGAACCGCACGAAACGTTCGATCCAAGCACGGCTTAGCAGGTCCCGACGTCTCATTAAAGAAGCCCAAGAGGCGGAACGCAAGGTATTGAACCAGCTTAAACAGATGGATGCGTAATTTTATCTCGTATCTTGGCTATATATAATACAGCATATCAATTAACAAAATCATTATGAACGAAATATTTTCTGCTATCGTATTATTGGTCCTCATTGTAGCTTTATTAGGGTTGATGATTGATCTCGACAAAATACCCGATGGCCCTCCTACAACCACGAACATTGAAAACTCACATGCTTTAAAGCACCAAAGCAAAGACCTGTACAACCAAAAACTCATTTTAAATCGCCCCCCGAAACATAATTTTTCCGTTGTCCCTGATCAAAAAAAAAGCCATAGTCTAGCCCTTGATGTAAAGAAGGTTAAGCGTTTGTTCGTTTTGACAACAGGTGAGCGTTCGTTTCTGGAACCCAGGGGTTACACAGTTGAAAAAGTTCATGGTCTTCCACATGAGAATACCGTGGCAAACACGTACGACGAGGGCTTTGGCCCTAAACAATGGCCTGTAGGCGCCCGCCATGTAGCTGACGGCCATGTCACGATTTGGAAGCGCATCGCGGCAGAGTGTCCCGACTGGTGTTTCGTGTCCGAAGACGACGCGATATGGCCAGAATTACCGTTACCAGATATGCCAGAAGACGGCTTTGTTTCTTTTTTTGGCGAGGCTGTGTGCGACGCGGCAACACAGTACTATTCTGACGATTACAAACGGGTTGTCAGAGCAGTTGTCCGTGGCCGTTGCATGCCGTATGGTGCGGTGGCATATGCATTGTCGGGATCGTTTGCCAAAACCCTTTTGAACGCATTGCCGATGGACAAGCCGGTGGATCACTTTTTGTGGGAGCAAGCCGTGAAACACAACACGGGTTTTGTGGCACGCAATTTTGGTGTCAAGCATGCTCGCGGCAAATCGTTGCGCGAATCCGTCGTCAAGTCCCACGACGACTCCGAATACATTATGTACAAAGATGTTGATCAAATTGGATTTGACATTGGTGGTGCGCCAATTGTCTCTGCCAGAGAATTTTGTTCGAAACGGCGCGATTGTATGGCCTACAATCATATGGGCTGGGCGAAATCTTCACTAAATCACGTTCAGAGTGTGCGCGGAGTACACTTGTACGTCAAGCGAAAACACGCCCTTTCCTCATTTCGTGCAGGCGTCGCAGAGGAGCAGCCACCCGTGCACACGAATTGTGATTTTGAAATGAACGAGCCGGTCGACGTGGTATATACGTGGGTCAACTGGACCGCTCCGGCATACGTTGCTCAAATGCGAAAACATGGCATACTTTATGGCGAGCACAAGGAGTCACACATGAACTATGAAAAAACTTCAGACGATTCGTCCTACGAAGAGCTTCGTTACTCCATGTCGTCGCTTTTGAAACACGGCGGAAATATTGGTAAGATTTATGTAGTCATTAACCCGATTCATGGCCCGCCCGCATGGCTGGACACGTCTCACCCTAATGTTGAAATTGTTCACCACTCTAAAATTTTGCCAAACGTCCCCACGAACAATGCGTGGGCCATTGCGACTGCCATACATCGCATACCCGGGTTAAGAAAATGGTTTTTGGCGCTGAACGACGACGTCATTCTAAATAAGAACTTGGAAATCAACAGTCGTTTAATCCAGTGTCCTCGAAGTGAACTTCAATACTCACATTGCCCCACACTTCGAAATACTTGTTTGATGCGTGCACTTGAAAAACATTTTGAAGCCAGAGTTCAAAAGGTGTTTGACTATAGGAAAAAGAGCACGACATCGTACAGGCCAGACGTTGTGCTCTGGTTGGAGCATCATAATTGGATGGTGGCGAACGGTCATGCTACGTATGAGCCGGATTCGAATTGGTTTGGATTGGTAAACACAAACGCATGGCGAAAGGATTCGAACTGGGTGAATCGACGCTGGGGTCAGGTCCTAAAGAAAGCGGAACGTTCTATGTGGATTAATTTTCAGGGTCAGGGCATATCGTGGGAATATCCAGAGAATGAGGCTATACGTAGGCAATACAATTCTTGGATTGCTGTTCGAGGGTACGATAAGCATTTCGCTGCTATGCGCGAGTCTGCAAAAGTTCAAGGTCTTGAGCACAAACACGAAGAAAAGACGAAAAAGCATGTGCTGTTGAAGGATATGTCTTTGGTTCAAAAGCGAGCGCCAAAATGGAAGCGTTTTCCTGGATATGATGCAGACCCAGAAGAGTCCATGGGGTACACCAATCACGTCGCACCACTGGCGGATATTCAGGTTGACGCCGAGCGTTTGGGTGCATCGGGCTTTACAGTAATAAATGGACGGGTTTGGTTTCATCGTAATGTCGGGAAAAAACACGCGAAATCTGGAGTAGTGTTGTGGGTGAATACGGCAGCTGACCCAAGACCGAGGTATGGTTGCAGTCGCCATGCTCACGCGTGCTCCGGATCACCGGAAATGGGATCCGCACCTTGTTGTACTGAAGTCATGAAACTCATTATGGAAGATATGACATCTCAATTGCGAAAACACAACGTGCACTGGAGGATTGCGTCCGGCCAGATGCTTTCCATTTTGCGCGATGGTGTGTTGAGTATGTTTGACCACGATTTTGACCCAATATTTGAAGCGGGCAAACAGGAGGAAGCGATTCGGATCATCGCCGAGACGATGCATTTGTCCGGTAAGCCATCTAAATGGCGAGACGCTGATTATTACTACACGGGTCTGCTGGCCGCAAAAGTACGGACAAATTGGTCCAAGTACGAGGTCATCGGTGGCGATTTCAACTGGGAAAATCCTAAGTTTCATTCCAAGTATGCTCTGCAGCAAAACCCGACGTTTATCGACATAGGCCAAGCCCAAGGGACGCCACCAAGAGAAGGCAATACGTTCCGTTGTTCACCGGCGTTCGACGTTCTTTGTCTGCGCGATTGGTATTTGGAGGCATCTCATGTTTTTGGTGGTGGTATTACGCGACGCCCGTCTTGGATTTCAAATGATCAATGGCGTTATGCAGGGTACGACAGGCGTATTGAGCGCGCGAAAGGTGCAATGTATAATGGGATGGCGCTTACAAGTCATTCCGAACGCGACGAAATTGCGAGACAGCGCGTGAAAGAGTATCCGAATTATTGGAAAAGAACTGCGAAACAGGAGGAAACACACCATGTGATATATAATACAACAAAGAGTCACGTACAACACACGGCTCACGTTATTCCAGTTCAAAAACGGGCTGTACAAATGAGCAACACTGAAGAAGGTTGGTCGAGTGACATTTGCACACCGCTCTATTTTCTGGGAGGTGGCAAAGCTGGTTCAACGACGCTTGCCATGTTATTAAAACATGGTGCCCCTTCCTACGCCACATGGGACCCAAACGGTCAATTTGCAGACAGTGGTAAAGAAGTATGTTGGGCGGAATCAGGCAGTACTAGCCGGGGTTATTGGCGGCATTTTCAAGGTTGTACGACCAGCAAACGAAAGTTGTTTGCCTTGGACGCATGCCCAAGGTATTACAGCGATACACATTTAAGTAGAATTGCGCGCGTGCATCCAAATGCGAAGTTTATAATGTTGGTTCGTGAACCGGCGAATAGAATCGTTTCACATTTGAATGATCATGCACTTCGTTATGGGGTGTCCTTTGAATTCGAATCTCGGTTCAAACAAGTGATTCAGGGCAAACATAGCCTTGAATGGGAATTGTCCCAATACTCAAAAATGTTGCAAACGTTTCTAAAGTATTTTGATTCAAACCAAATCTTGATTGTGAAAACAGAAGACTTGAATGCGTATACAAAAGAGATAGTATCTGAGATAATGAAACATATCGGTGGGACGAACAAAGAGATCACACCAATCGAGTCCAATCGTTTGAATAAACGATCTGGATACCGCCGACCAAGTTCTTCGGCTTTACAACATGCACGAGATATCATGCGCCCGGGCGTGGAATGGTTGAGAGAACATACGGATATCCACATAGGATGGTCTTCTTTTGGTGTGAAGCAAAAGACGAATCCGTTGGTTCGACACATTGGCGGGCTAAGTTCGAAGAAGATAGATTTGTATCCTGACGATTTTGATGGGGCACAATCAGTAAAACCCGAGATGGCACGTCCAAAGAAGCTAACGTGTGACGATTGGAAGCCTTTGACCAATACAAAATGGGCGATAAATAGGTGTTCCGATAAACCGTTTAATATGGCGGTGCACTCGATTCCCGACATTGTATCATTAAGTTTCATAAAAACAGGATGTTGGGAAAAACATATTCTTAAAAGAGTCGTGGACCATATGAAAACATTGACCTCCGGTTTGTTTTTCGACGTAGGCGCAAATATTGGTGCCTTTACTGCCACCGTGGCGAATAATGGCCATGAAGTCATAGCCGTCGAGCCATTTTATATGAATATTCCAATCATACAGTCAACTGTTTGCCAGCAGCACATGGAAAAAGTTCATTTATATAAGGTAGGTGTATCGGACACGTCCCCTGGACAGAAAATGTGCATCTGGTCTACCAACAGTCAAATAAATAACGGCAATGCGCGCATGACACCGTATTTCGAGGGGAGAAAAGATTTTGGTCAGGATAAACAGAAAGAATGTATGGAAGTGATTTATACGTACACATTAGATGAGCTCCTTTTCGATGTATTCAAGTTGAATAGACCTATTGATGCGATGAAAATCGATATTGAGGGGTTAGAAACCCGTGCGTTTCGGGGTGCCAAGCGATTACTTGCATCGCCATTGAAGCCACGCAAGATATGGTTTGAGTATCAAAAACAAGCGACCATTGAGAGTGGCGTGCCACAATACGAATTGTTCGAAGTGCTGGCAGCAGCAGGCTACGATGTTATTGATTTCACAAAGTCGTCTGTCGCACTGAGGGCTCCGCACTGGGGTCATATAAACATTGGTGATTTTGAAGCGACTTTGCGCGAGGTTCCGAACAACGACTATGTTGCTGTCGCGGTGCCTGTTTACAATCGCATTGGTTACGCCAAACTATGCGCGACTGCTTTAAAAGGCAGTATTTCGTCCGAACATGTTTATGTGTTTGACGATCATTCCACGGAGTTTTCTGTGGACGATCTAAAAAAGTGGTTTAGCACTTCGAATGTGCGCAGGAATGAAGTCCGTTTGAAAGCGGACAAGCAAGCACGCGCCATTATGGAATGGTTTGTTGAAACCGAGTACGATTGGCTGGTGACGCTCGATTCGGATTTGATCGTGCGGCCGGATTGGCTGACCATCTTTGAGAAACACGTGTCGCAGACCCAAGGTGTCGTGTCGCTGTATCACTCTGGCAACATAAAGAATCATCCTACGGGCGCTTGTGCCGACGGCTTGTGCGAAATGCGTTCGTTGGGGAATGCCGGCGTGGCATGGTCGAAGCCATTGGCGAAACGAATGCTTGCGAGCATGCAAAACAGAGATGGATTTGATTGGGGATGGACAGAGTGGCTTCAAAAACAGGGCGTTCCGCAGTATGCGTTTGAAAAGTCGTTGGCATTGCATATTGGCATGCATGGCACATGGGGTGTCGATTCGACGCGCGAATTATCTTTGGGATTCGATACGTCGACGCTTTCCGAGGAGATTCGTATGAGAGCTAGTCAATATTTGAACGGTATAGATCCGTAAAGACCCTGTAGTAGAGTATAACCCCGATGTAATACAATCGATGCTTTTTATATTTCTGGCTGTAGTCAGTAGTGTTGTATCTAATTTGAGCATGCATTATATTTCACTATATTATACGTATAATGTGCCATTCATTCTTCTTCTGACAGAATGTGTTAAAATGGTATTTTGTTTATGTGTCATGCGATACATTAATAACTCTCATCGATTTAATATTCGCTGGGGATTCCTAGTAAATGCTATACTGTACTCCGTTGTAAATGTACTAACACACGTAATCACGTCGTTGATTCGTCCTTCATTGTATGTTGTACTCATTCAGCACAAACTCATTTGGGTGGTGTTATTCTCTATATTAATATTGCAAAAGTCATTTAAATTAATACAATTCGTGTCGCTTGTTTTGGTTTGTACTGGTTGCGCATTTGCAAAAATGTCATCACATGGGGGGAGCGTGACATCTTTGGCGTTGTTCTATATTGTTCTTCAAGGCATTTGTTCATCGTTGTCTTCTGTGTGGATTGAGAAAATGATGAAAACAGACCAACGCCCCGTCATTTCTGATGATGAATCAAAGCAAAAGTTGTATTGGTTTTTTTCGGATTCACTCCAGATGTATTTGTTTGGCGTGCCGATATATCTTGTTGGGTCTTACCATTCGGATACTCCAATGACGTTGCCATTTGGTCTTTGTGCGTGCTTGGTTCTTCAGGGCGTTCTTCAGGGGTTGTCGTTGGGCGCGATATTTGTATACCACTCATCGGTTGTGCGCTCGTTAGTGTCTGCTATTGTCATTGTTATATTAACCATAGAGCATGGGTTATTTACGGTACAGATTGTTAGCGGCATTATTATGGTTGTTTTAGGAGTGATAGGTTGGGTCTATGGCAAGGAAGATGCTGTAGAAATAGAAAAATAACTTAATTTGGATTTAAAATAACTAGCTTATTTAACTATTAAAACAAGGAAGAATCTTAGAACATCATTTATGCGTATTTACGCCGACGGAATTTTTGATTTATTCCATAATGGACATCGGCTACATCTAGAGAGACTAAAGGCACTTCATGACGATGTGTATCTTATTATTGGCGTTATTTCCGACGAAGACGCCTCTTCGTACAAGCGCAAACCAATAGTCGATGAAAATACAAGGCTACAAATGGTGCGGAATGAAGCATGTGTGGACGAGGCCCATATGACCCCTCTGATTATGACAAAAGATTTTATACAAACCAATCGTATTGACTTTGTGTATCACGCGTTTGCGAACAAACAAGATGAAAACGTTCAGTCAGAATGCTTTCGAGTGCCGAAAGAAATGGGCATCTTTAGGACTATCCCTTACATTGAAGGTATTTCAACCACGAATATTATTGCTAACATGCGACAAAACGCAATAATAACTCACCAAAACATCAAGTCATTAAACATACCCACACGGCAACTGGTGGAATGCGTTTTAAAAACTTATACGGACTCCAGTATATATAGAATGCCTAAAAAAGTCGTGATAAGAGGTGAAAATAAAGAATTTTGGACGAGCATGCCTATAACCTCCGGGAGTGATTTTCAAGTCAAAATGGTTTGGCGTAACGGTATTTCAGTGCCTTCTATCAAGGCATCTATAACTTTGGTAGAAAATGACAATATTAACGTCATAGACGGCACATGGATTACATCTTGGAGAACAGGCATTCTAGCATCTTTATCTGCTCATATGATTACAAATGGCGCTTACAACATAGTGGCAATACACGGCCTCGGAAATTGTGCCACAGCCGCACTCTTAGCATTAGCAGAATTGACAACGAAACCGTTTTGTGTAAGGTTAGTTCGATACAAAGATTATGCAATACGGTTCGCAAAACGGTTTTCCGAGTATAAAAATATCACTTTTGAGGAGTATGACACACCAGAAGAATGTGTAAATTGTTCACCATGTGCTGATATATTTTTCAGTGCAGTGACGCTTGCGACGACGAATATTCTTGAAAATATACCCAAAGGAATCGTATTAGTACCAATACACGTTCGTGGATTTTCTAAGTTTGATAATTTGGCTCAGGTGGTGGTAACAGACAGCGTTGAAGGGATTTCCCATTTTAAACATTTTGATACTTTCAAACACAACATAGTGTCGACGTCTGAACTTTTGACAGAGAAAAGGGTGAAGAAAGAATCGGATACGGTAATTATTTACCAGTATGGAACGGCTCTTTCCGATTACGCGCTAACAAAGTTTGTATTAAATACTGCAAGAGCAGCAAACGTAGGAAGTTATTTTGTACAGCAGCCAATACCAAAAAATTATATTTAATGTTTCTATTTAGTTTCTATTTAGTGGTAGTATATTTTTTTACCAACTTGAACCCATTCATTCCCATATATTTCGTTCAAATGTTGCTTGACTATTGCCGGACCAAAACATTTCGTATCGACAGGCCCTAAACGGCAGGGATATACCTCTGGTAACGGTATGCTATATCTTGATTGGGAATATACACACCCGGTTTTTTTTCTACAATGCCAATCAGATGGAGCACCAGGGACATAAGATGAACGAAAATATACATCGATATGCTTCCCCTTAAACATTACACGCGCAATAGGCCCGTTGAATGCGCAACCATCCACCATATAAGAAACTGGTTTACCCTTGCAACTGGTTCTTTGCACTTGTGAAAATAGCCTGTCATGTGTTTTGCGAACCAAAAGGGTAATCTTGTTCTTATTTATACTCCCGTGTTCGCTAGCGGCCTTTGCAACTCCAATATCTATGAGATGAACAAGTTTAGTTATTCCGTGGGACCCAATTTGAACATCCACATCCGTATCTTTCGAAATGATATGGCCCTCGCGTCTCCAACCAAGAAGCGTGCCATACACTAGAGAATATTTAATATCGTATTTCGAGGCAATGTTGTCAAACCATTGTAACATATCATATAATATATCATGCCTTTTCGGCGATTCAGTATCAAGTGGGGGATAGCGGTATACATCTAATTTGTCCGAAAAACATTTTTTCAGAACTTCGGAACATGGGTACGAAGATTGTTTGTTTTTTGTTCCCCTTTCATTTTTATGGTCCCATGTTAGAGTTCTACAGGTAGCAACTGATGGATATTTTATGTTCAGATGCTTTTCAATGTTTTTTGAAACTGACAAAATGTAACCGGCAAACACTGTCGGGCGCGTTGGGAACATGAAACTATCTTTATATTTCCACTTGCTGCTCACATGAGTGCCGTCCCATATATCAACAAATGGAAATTTCCATTCGTAACGTCCAGCATTCGGTCGTGAACACTTGAAAACCTTCAGCCCGCCCCAAAAATTAACTATGCAAAAAGGATGTTTGATGATTTGTCTTAATCGTGCCGAATCTCTGCTTTTCATGACGATGTCCATATCATCATCATAGGGTGTAAATGATTTGCCGCGTTTCCATCCAAGAGCGCTACCGAACGCAATTGTCCACTCAATTTTCGCATTCGACAACACTTTTTCGAGATGAAGTAGTATATCTAAACTCTCCTCGTAAAGCTCTCCCGAATAAATTGACGGATACTTTTTACAATTAATATTCATCCTTTTCATTTTATCGGGTACAGGAGACTTATTCACCACGGACGTCACCACCTTCTTTTTATCCACTGGTGAACGCAATATCGTCGTGTTTGATGAACGCAACGACGTTTTATTGCGCTCTGGTGGGCGACACTTGTCTATTGGCGCGCAAAGGGCAATGGTAGTGTTCTCTTCTTCTGAAATATTCAGAGATTCCTCTGTAAGTTCTTCCCGGGACCCTTTTTTCACAGGCTCAGGCGTCTGTTTGGTTTCATTTGGACGTGATATACGAAGCATGGTATTATTGCGAACAGGGTCGTTGTCGACGTCTTCGTCATCGGGTTCGTCGACTTCGCCATTGACTTCTTCAGTTTCTTCTGAAATATTCAGAGATTCGTCATCGACTTCTTCTTCATCAGGTTCGTCCTCAATTTCTTCCAGAGACTCCTCTGGAAGTTCTTCCCGGGACCCTTCTTCCACATACTCAGGCGTCTGTTTGGTTTCATTTGGACGCGATATGCGAAGCATGGTATTATTGCGAACGGGGTCGCTGCTCGTAGGGGTTTCCCAGAAAACGCGCCCATGAAATATTTCTTCTATTTTATCACGCATTGGTGGGTGTGTACGTGCGGCCCAGACCATCAGAACGCACACAAATATGAACCCGGTGAAAGATATTCTTTTAAACATATTAAACATACTACTGAGAAACAATTGAAATATATACCAAGTTACAGTCGAAATAAAAATAGCAATGGATTTATAACGGCGTATCGAAATCCATTCCTTCTTCGCCAATTTCGAAGGGTTCTAAAGGAGGCGCTGCCGTAAGTTTCTCATACATCTTCGTGATTTCCGAACTGATATCATTACTCCGATAACCCTGTGAATAACGATACAATGTATAGACCGCGAGGCCGCATAACAAATATGGCAACATCACAACCGTACATACATCTCGCCAGTGTCCACTTAAAAGAACCATGAAAACTAAGAAATTAAAGAGGAGCCAATAAAATGTGTAAGGCGTCCACCAGCCGAAATCCAGGCATACATGGAAAAAGATACACAACGCCCAGAGGACCCATTCGAGAACTGACCGGACATCAACACCATCTTCTATGTGTTCCAAAACCCTCAATCCCGCCATCGCAACGACTGGTACGGTTGTGACGTAGGATATTTCGTCCATAGGCAATTGGACCGACATGTACTGCACAACTACCCAGAAAGTTACACACGTCAAGTGCACGTGTGGCGTCCAGTCCCTGCTATTTTGTATGATCACATAACACGAGCACACAGCTACAATGCAAATGATGACGGATAGAATCAGCCCTGAGAAACAGAGTACAATTAAAATATTGGCCGCTTGTATATTCTCACAAAAAAACAAGAAGCTCAATAGAATATGGATGCCGGACCAAAGAATAGTCGACCACCGGTCCGATTGACCGACTACTGACATTTTGACAAGCTTCTGTAATTGGTACAAAGAAACGACAACAATGGAAAGCAAAGACACCGACATGGCGAGAAGTGGCCAGGACGCGAACGAAGATTTGTACAAGAGACCGATTAAAAAACAAGTATAGTGAAATAACAAGTAAACGACAAATACAAATCGATCAAAAAGCATTATTTTGTATTTCATCATTTAAATACGCATAAGTAAGGTATATTCTGTTTTGGATTTTTATTTGCAATATGTTGTATGTACAATGAATATAGTCGAGTTGAAAGGGTCATTATTCGGCAAGTTACCCCATGCCATGACGTTTCTGGAGAACAAAGGCTTCGAAACGGTCGACGTACCGAACAAAGTTAAAAAGTTCGGCCAGACGATATACTTCTACCACGATGACCAAGACTGGCTCGAAACGACTCCAAAGTGTCGGGTTATTGACAGTTGTGTGAACGATTTCGATCACACCGAACATAAAATTGTATTGGATTGTCCACCAGCTTGGTTTGCAGAGACTCTACTGAAGCTGAAAGCAGCGTCCAAACTGGCTTTTGAAACGAATGTCGTCACGACGGCAGACGAAAGTTTCGAATCATTTTGGGCGCGGTGCAAAGTCCCAGACTCTCTTTCTATGCAGAAGAACGCACATGCAAGAAGGGGACGCCGCAAATTGTTTATCCCCCTGTTCCATGACAATAAGGAGATTACAGGCCGCGTCAACCCTGACAAAAACGCAATCGTCCAAGCTGTGGTGCGATGGTGTTTGCACGACACTTCAGCGGACGGGTATGCGTCTTTTGGATGGAGGGCTCATTTTGGTGGTGGTCTAAAGATTCAACAGCTAGGCGCTGATGCACCACTGATTCGTGAGCCATGGTCCTGGCTCGACGTGAATTTTGAGTCGTTAACGGTGCCATTGTATGACACGTTATCGGTCAAAATGCCGTGCTTTACAATTGTCAACGTTTCCGACAACACTGTAACCGTTCACGCGTCCGACGCTTTCACGCAAGCGATGTGTGATTTCCACACACAGGCTGGGTCCGAACTGTGGTCTGGTCGGGTCGAGATGCCCACGTCGTGCCCTGCCGAACTAGGCCAGCGGATCATGGCGACGATTACGCCCTCAAGAATTGGAAACAACATATCCTGGTATGTTCAGAAGCACAGACTTCTCCCCGGTCGAGAGATCTCGGGGTCACTGGCGGGGAAAAGGTGTGCCGACAATACGGACAATTCTGAGTCCGCTCAAACCAAGCGTCAACGCATCGTAGATGAAACGGGTGTCCACAAGACAGGTTGACATAGGTCCACATTGGCTTCCAACAAATTGGGCAATCGTCGACCGCTGCAACAAGGGGATTTAGAACATGTACTTGAAGCCTATTCGTCATTCGCACAAAGATAGTATAACATTTATGGACTGTTTATAGGTTGAGACTATATACACGATGTAACACTCGTGGTATGGGAATTCTGACAACGATCGTTGTGGCATTTTGTGTGGCAGCCTGTTGTATACTTAGCTGCATATTCTACACGGTGTGCAATGTTGATGAGAAGATCAGCCTACACGAGAAAGAAAGAGATCGTAAGGAACGAACAATACGACCGAAACGAAGTAGGTCGATTATTGTAGTACCGAAAGAATTCCCGCGTAAACATAAAGCACGAAAGAAACCCATTAAGAAGAAAATCCTACCGAAAGAGCGCAAGGAATGTTCCATATGTCTTGAGGAAATTACAAGGCGTACACCTGTTGGATGCTGTAACTGTGGACACTGTTTTCATCAGCAGTGTATAGACAGGTGGCTTCAAAGGCATACAACGTGCCCATTGTGTCGGAAAACGTGTTCGTCTCTACTATAACAATATAAAAATAAAAAAACATACTTTGTTACTGCGTGGCAGCGCTTCGTGATCGTTTACCAGCCAATTTTATCGTTGTACCTTTGGTAAATGCATTCTTGCAGTGTTGCATGATTCCATACGTTGACGTCAATATATGTTTCCCACAACGAGGACATCTCAGTACTTTAGGCATGTCCGTGTTGTGCGAGCCGGTGGTTATACGTGTTATTTACATATTCGGAACATTTGGAGTAATGCATTTGGAAACGGGCAATAAAATGAACGTCGCATGTGTACAAGAGTCTATGTCTCAGGCCATGTTAGTTTGTGGGCATGTGGGCCCGAATATGTGCTTCCGAATCAAACCTCGGCATGTGTTCGATATAACGAGTCCAAGCATGGCAATCGGACGAATTCGGGTTTGAACGTGACGATTCCGATAGAAAATACGACGA
>TARA_B110000008_G_scaffold163496_1_pt1 | contig 30886 bp, 16 predicted proteins | sample TARA_B110000008 | Tara Oceans TARA_B110000008 (sample SAMEA4396496) | marine metagenome | biome: Westerlies Biome; feature: [DCM] deep chlorophyll maximum layer (ENVO:01000326); material: water (ENVO:00002006), including particulate matter (ENVO:01000060) such as... | depth 40 m
GCGCGTGACGTCGCAGCGCGCCACGGCTCGAGCGCGCCACCGTCCAGACCGCGGCGACGGACACGACGACACGACTCGACGGATTCGCGCGCGCACTCCGACGCGCGCGAGGCCCGGGTCCCGCGAGATGCGCCCAGAGACGTCGACGACGCGCGATAGATGGACCGTCGCCCTCGAAGACGCCCGCGCGTCGGCGAACGAGTGCGAAGACGCGCTGCGACGACGCGAGGCTGATGCCGAAGGCGACGACGATGGAGCGTGGTCGAAGCGCACGCTCGAGGCGCGAAGAAGCGTGAGCGGGTTGAAAACAAAACTACGCGCGTTAGAAGAGATGATCGCGCGCGATCGAACGGTGACGGCGACGACGAGCGAGGTTGAGAGAAGACAAGACGCGCTCAGAGAATTGCAGACGCGCGCGGAGGAGGCGGCGAGACTCGTGGCGAAAGGAAAGAAAAAGACGCAGCAGAAGAAAAACAACGACGACAATGACGACGGCGCTAGGCGTCGCGATCGCGCGTCTTCGTCGAATTACGACGAGGAGCGCGCGGTGCGTTCGCCGCAAGAAGTTTTACTGCTTCAACGAGAAATGCTCGACGAACAGGACGAGGCGTTGGACGACTTATCCGTGGCGGCGGAGCGAACGAAAGACATCTCACTCGCGGTGAATGACGAGCTCGATCTCCACGCCAAGCTTTTAGACGGTTTAGAGGACGACGTCGAAGATACGCGCGGTCGTTTGCACTTGGCCTCGCGCGCGGTGAAGCGAATGATGCGACGAGGCTCCAACTGTCGGCAGTATTCCATCGTCGCTCTCGTCCTCGTCGTGTGCGTGCTCATGCTTTGCTTGATCATCAAATTGCAAGGGCCTTGACTGCTCTCTCTAGAAAGTACATTGTGTAGTAAGACGTAGCGCGTGATAGTCCTCTCTGACGCCAACCGACTTGAGCCACTCCAGCCGAGAAAAATGTTCGAAACGACACAGCGACGCGCTCGCACCGCGTGCGGTCGCTCGTCGTCGAGCAAAGCACACAGAAAAGGCGTTCGAAGTCGTCCACGTCGTCGGCATGCCCGTCGCGAGCGTCGCGCCGTTGCGTACGTCGTTTCGTGGCGTGAACGCGAACGGGAGCGACGCCACCGGGGAGCGTCGTCGCCTCCTCTCGTTTCGTCGCGCTCCATCGCGCGCGCGCCGCGATGAAGCGGTAAACGCTCGCGTTCGAGCGAGTGGGACGTCTGTAGAACCGAGTGTGGATGAAGACGATGAAGAAGTCGACGTCACGGTGACGTCTACGTCGGACCGGTTGGAGGCTCTTTTAAACAAAGCTTCCACGTCGCCGGTGAACGTGCATGACATAGAACAGTTTTACCCGTACGAATTAGATGGATTTCAAGTCGAAGCCACTGAATTATTGCTACGCGGGTCATCGGTCGTGGTGTCAGCGCCGACGGGGAGCGGGAAAACTTTAGTCGGTGAGACGGCGATTTTAACTGCGCTGGCGCGCGGAGAAAAGGCGATATACACGACGCCGTTGAAGGCGTTATCGAATCAAAAGCTCAGAGAGTTTCAAAAGATTTTCGGTAAAAGACGGTGTGGGTTAAAGACTGGTGATGTGGACATCAACGGCGATGCTGACGTCATGATTATGACGACAGAAATTTTGAGGAATATGCTCTATTCAAGCGCTGCAGGTGGCCGCGACGACGAGCGACTCGCCGACGTGAGTATCATCGTTCTCGATGAGGTGCACTATCTCGCAGATAGATCCCGAGGAACAGTGTGGGAAGAAACAATTATTTACTGTCCTTCTCGCATTCAACTTTTGTGTCTGTCCGCGACAGTCGGTAATCCAGAGGATTTGTCGGGCTGGATTGAGGAAGTTCACGGCGAATGCGAAACCGTCGTGTCAAGTTACAGACCTGTTCCCCTCACTTGGCAATACAGCATGAAGCCGTCGCGCATGTATCCAGGGTTGGGACCTTTGATGAATTTCAAATCCACGAAAATTCACCACGATCTACGACCTTTTACGCGCGAAGGTCTTCAACAAGGATCGTACGGTAACAACGATTGGGCACCGGATGCGCAAAGAGGCGCGAAAGAGTCTGAGCGCGTTCTCAGAAGGCGCTTCGTGCCTCACGTCGAAACCACGGTACAGCAGCTCATCGCGAGCGATATGATTCCCGCCGTGTGGTTTATTTTTAGTCGTAAAGGTTGCGACCAATCTGTCGATTATCTCGTGCAGGCCGGCGGAAATCTCGTGACGAGCAAGGAACGGCGAGAGATTGATGATGCGTTGAAAGAATTTTCGGAGAAGAACAAATCTGCTGTGCGAGCAAGCATGGTTGAGCCTCTAAGACGTGGCATAGCGTCACATCACGCCGGGTTGCTTCCAGCGTGGAAAGGTCTAGTAGAGAAATTGTTTCAGCGAGGACTAATCAAGGTGGTTTTCGCTACGGAAACACTCGCCGCAGGAGTGAACATGCCGGCACGATGTTCCGTGTTAAGTGCGCTTTCCAAGCGAGATGATCAAGGTCCACGACTACTAACTTCCAATGAGTTCATGCAAATGGCTGGTCGAGCGGGCCGTCGTGGGTTTGACACCGTTGGCCACGTCGTGTGCTGTCAGTCACCATTTGAGGGCCCGGACGAAGCTTTCGAGCTCGTTCTTGCGCCACCTGAAAACTTGAAGTCGCAATTTTCTATTTCTTACGGTATGGTTTTGAATTTACTCCAAGGTAGAACGCTCGATCAAGTCAAGGGAATCGTGGAGAGAAGTTTTGGCAACTACCTTGGTGGTAAGGCGCGTTCGATGCGCGAGCGCGAACTTCTTCGTGTCAATGATCAGATCAGAAAACTGGTGAGCGAGATGGAGACACTCGATGATGATGAAGAAGCCGCGGAGTGGAGACGTTTCGTGAAGCTGGATGAACGGCTACATGAAGAAAAGCGCTTGCTAAAAATCTTGATTCGGCAATTAGCTGAAATGCGGGCAATTGAAACGCGGGATCAACTACAGTTCGAGCTCGAACAGACGGGTGCTCCAGTCATCGTTACGATTGATATTGGTGACAACGTTCTCAAACGGCGCAAAGAACGACGATCGGCTACGATCGCTCTATTTGAAGATGATTCTTTGAAGATGGAGGGTCAAGACTTTGCGGGCGAATGGAGATTGCAAGATATTGGTGGCGACGATGCTCCCGGTTTGGACGAGTTATTCGGCGATTCCGACGATGAAAGTCAAAACGATGATTTTTTGCAGTCTTTTGACGACGACGACGGTAAGTTCCCCAGAGGTCTCATCACCGCCGCAATCGTCGAGGCTGTTCCGGCGATGAAAATTGCGGCGACTGCGAGCACAATCGGTAAGCCATATCCGATGGGCGAATTCACCGCCCTAGGAAATGATGGTGTCTGGTACCGTTTGTACTCCGATCGAGTAAAATCTATAAGCCTCGGCGCCGATGCGGTGCGCTTGGAAAGTTTTGGCGACATCGGCGTGCCGCCGGCTTCGAGCAGTCTTCGATGGATCCGCGCGAGCGGCGGAGGTTTGTGGAAGGCGGATGTGTCTAAAAAGACCAAGTTGGTCGCTAATGGGATACCAACTAACTTGAACGACTTTGAAATGATCGTCGAATCGTCGGATTCGATGGAATTTATCGACGCGCAGAAGTTACAGATTCAAAAGACGCGCGAGGAGATAAACGGCTTGAAAAACATCGCCACCTTGCGCCGCGCTGCGAAGCAGCAAAAGCGGGCGGAGACGAAACTGAAAAAGCTAAAAGAAAAACGTGATGGAATTGAAAAACGTATCAAAGAGTATTCTGCCGCGGGCTGGGACGATTTCTTGAGAGTTGTCGATATTCTTGTCGAGTGCGGCGCGATCGAGAGAGACACCCTAAAATTGTTGGAGTTTGGTGAGACCTGTGCTGACTTGAGAGGGGAAAATGAATTATGGCTTGGCATGGCTATGTCTTCGCCGAGTATCGAGAATTTGGACGCCGCGACTCTTGCAGGTTTTGCAGGGGCGCTCTGTATGGACAACCGTCCGGCTACATGCTACTACGGCGCTTCGCAACACCTCGTCGAAGTGCTTGAAGAGCTCGAACCGGAGATGGGCGACCTTCAGTACTTGCAACAATCTTCTCGAATCGACATGCCTCTGAGCTTGAGTTTCGAGATCGCGGCGTTGGTAGAGTCATGGGCATCGGGAACGTCGTGGGACCAGATACGCCGTGATACTTCCTTAGATGAGGGAGACATCGCTAGATTGTTTCGACGAACTGCAGAACTTCTTGCGCAAATTCCGCGCACCGCACATCTACCGGAGAGTCTCAAAGCGACTGCAAAGAAGGCGAACGATGTCGTCAATAGACCTCCGATTAGTGATCTTTCTTGATCATTATCATTGTTTCTTAGCACTTTTGAATCCATGACATAGTGATGTTACAACTGTTTCCTCTAGAAGGCTCGTCTCGAGCCTTTCGACACGCGGCGTTTGTTCTTGACAATTTGGCCACCTTGTCCTCCAGATTTGAAATCGGCTTCTTGCTTTTCCAAGAATGATAAAATGTCTTTCTGGCGAGCCCCGCGTTCTTCCGCGGCTTGGAACTGTTCCTTCGAACGAGCATCTGCCATAAATCGATTGTCCTTGCGCAATTCGCGCATGGCGCCGCGAGTTTCTTGTTTGACTTGCTTCTTGAGCTTTCTTGCCTCGGCTCGTTCGCGATTCGGATCGTAGTCCCGACCTTTTTGATAGCCGTCTTCCTCGTACATGGGATTGAACGTTTTGATTGCCTCCGCCGTCTTGGTGTGGTACGCCAAAGGCGTTTTGACCGCGCCCACGAGAGCGTCGTCTAACTCCTTGACGAGCTCGTCGCACAACTCTGCTAAACCACCGTTCGACTTTTTCAACGATTTTCTAAGCGCCTTCACGGAATCACGAACAGGTGAGAGAATCTCAGACGCTGACGCAGTCTTTATCACTGGTTTAGATAGTTGCCTTAAGCAAGAAAGAGCAGCCCTTAGTGTTGCGGCCGATAACTTCTTCTCTTCGAGTTTTTCGGCGTAAATGCCATCCAACATTTCTGGCAACGTCATGGGTTCCATCGCAGACGTAAGCGCTGAAGATAACCAGGGTCCGCCAACTTGTTCGACTAGGTGTGTTGACAAACCCGCCGCCCAATTGGTCTTTGATCGCGATGCGCAATGAATCAAAGCATTCATGAGAGTGAGGGCTTCAGGAAATATCCTTTCGGCGCCAGTCGAATAAACGCTTGCCATTGTAGAAAGGATGACCGCCAAAGCTGCATCTCTCACTGATCTGATCGCGCAATGCGCGAGTAAGTTTCCAATATAAAGTGTCGCCGAAGTCATAACTGGGTGTGACTTATCCGTCGTAGGAAAGATGGCGGCGAATAAAGAAAGGAGCAGAACCGTACGAGAAGGCGGCCATCCCGTCTCCCCGGCACGCAGCGCCTGACGAAGCCGAGTGCTCATCTTTTCTACGCGGGCCTTGGCTGCGGTTGCAGCGAAAAATGGAACTTGTGTGCTCAAGTCTACAATGTGTTTCGATAGAACGTCCAAATGATCTACCGGCAACGGCGCTTGACCGGCTAAAATCTCAAACCGTTGTAACAGAAGACCGAGCAAAGTCTGGATTCGCTTTCTATTCTCCGCCGCGAGCGTGGGCGCGTTGCAGGCCCGGATTCGCGTGATGATCGTAAACGCATCTTCAGCGTTATGATCACCTAATATAGAATTAAGATCTTCGGCGCTCTCTGGCATGGGGAAAGTGAAGGGGATGTCCGTTCTCGTCGGCGTAGAAAACTTCTTCTCTTTCGCCGTGGACGCTTCCTTTTGGGAAGATTTGCGCGCTGTGTTCGACGCATCTTCTTTTTCAACGTCTTCCTCGTCTTCAATCTCTCGCAAAACATCTGCATGTGCATCTTCTACTTCCTGAGAATCGTCGCTGCCCTCATCGTCGTCGTCTTCATCCTCATCGTCGTCGTCCTCATCGTCCTCCGAATCCTCAGCCTCGACGCCATCTTGAAGAATACCCAACTTTCGAAGTCGATTCTTACCTTGATCTAATTCTGTATCGACATTTTTTAGCTCAGACTTGAGTGACTTGCGCAGACGCGCTGCGTCATCGAGCGCGTCGTCATCTTCTGATTCAGATTCGTCGTCCGACACATCCTCTTCGGAACCCTCGTCCTCGTTCTCTCCATCGTCATCACTTTCGAGCTGAAAATTCTCGTCCAAATCTTCACCTCCTTCATGCTGCTTGCGATTATTGCCGTGTAATGCGTCGTCTGTTTCGTCGATGTCACCCTTTTTCACCTTGCGCCTTCGAGCGGCGTATCCTCCCTGAGGGCCGTCGTCGTCGGAACTTTCATCGTCAGAGCCGACGTCGCGCATGCGCTTCAACCTCTTGCGTTCGGCTTGCTCTAGCGCGAGCTTTGCTTGCGCCTCAACTTCTTCCTGCGTCTTTGCTCTATCACCCGCCTGACCACGTCTTTCGAACGCTAAAGTTCGGGCCCACGTGTCGTATTCATCCTTCTGCTCGGGAGCCTTGGTTTGTGCAGCCTTCGCGGCGGTCGGCTTCATGTGCCCGACAGCTTTTCTCAACGCGCTCGACAATAGTCCACCTTGACTTATCGCCTTAAAATCGGAGTCCAACTTATCCAACATATCTTCATCGTCATCTCGCTGCTTCTGCTTCTCAGCTTTGTAGAACTTACTCTTGGCTATGAGTTCCTCCATCACATCCTTTTTGCTCTTTCGGCGTTCCGGCGCATCCACATCGTGCTCCCCATCGCCTCGCTTCAAAGTTGGTTCAAATTCGCCTCCACCGAAATGGAAATTACGCGTGATTTCGTCGTCTAGATTTTCATCGTCTTCCTCGTCCCCGTGCGACGGTTTCGCGGTTAAATCTCTCTCCCCGAGCGGCTGTCCCAAATGCGTGAGCGTTTTAAAGCCGTCGTCGTCATCGTCTTCATTCAGGGCGAAGGCTTTGGATTTCTTATACTGACGCAACCGCGCCTTGGCCAATCTTCCAATATTTTTCTCTTCGACGCTTAAGCCACTGTCGTGTTCACCGAATCGTCGGTCCAAGAATGCGTTCGCCTTGCCGTTCGCTTCGTGTTCCACGAGCAGCGTGCGCCGACGTTTTTCAATAGCCTCCGTGCGCGCTTGCAGCACGTTACCTCGCTCGCCCTTCACCTTGCGACCGAGAATGTCGAATTTTCGTCGATGGCTGACAGTCTCGAACGCGCTCTTCACCGTCACACCGCTCGGGCTGGGACCGCTCGCGTCGCCATCGGCGCGGAAAAACTTTCGCTTCGACCCGCTGCCGCCGGGATTGGACGGGCGCTTCTTCTTCGCCATGTCGCGAAGATGGCGACGCTCGAGAACTCCCGTCGAGTTTACGAACCAACCCTCGCGCTCGCCTCGTCGAAGTCGCCGTGTGTCGAGGCACACCAGACGAGGCACATTTCGCACCGCCGCCGGCGGCTTTCCTAAACCCCAGCGAGCGCGCCCGGCGACGCCGACGGCGCTCGTTTGGTCGACACGCGCGAACTAAAAAACATCGACACACGCGAATGAATCGATACACGTTACGATCGTGGCAAATAATGATTATATTAGCACAAAAAGCAATCAATGCGTTGAAGCGAAGCATGGATATTGCCGCGCGACGACGGCAGTCTACGTCGCGTCGATGACTGGAACTGGACGCCACGGCACCGCAGAACCGTCCATGAGACCAACGCCGCGCGCGGAAAGTTCGTCGCGTAAGCGGTCGGACTCCGCAAAGTCTTTCGCATCGCGCGCCTTATTGCGTTCTTCTATTTTAGCTAAGAGATCGTCCTCAGTCAAGCCCGCGCGGTGCAACGCGCGCGCGCGAAGCTCCGCAAGAATGACGTTTTCTTCATCCTTGGGCATGCCAACCGCCTCCATTAAACCCTCGACAGTGCTCAACAACGACTGAAGCGCCCCAACACGACCGACTGCTTTCTTTCCAGCCTTGGTGGTCATGAAATCATTCATTGATTTGAGCGGCGCGGAGAGCGTCGCGATCACTCCGGGCGTGTTCATGTCGTCATTCAAAGCCTCGGACACTTGCTTCTCAGCCTCACTCGCGAGCTTCAGCGCATCCGCAACGAGCGGTACCGGCTTTTTAGCTGGCTCTTCCGCCGCGGCATCGCGAAGAATTGCTCGTACATCGTGAACTGTTTGGTACAAATAGTAAACGCGATCGGAAGCCTCCTCCAGCGCGCGCTGTGTGTAGTTGATGGGCGCTCTGTAGTGCGCGCCAAGAAGCATGAAACGTAGCACGAACGGATGGTACTTGTCCAACACTTCGCGAATAGTGAAAAAGTTGCCGAGCGACTTGGACATCTTCTCAGAATCCACCTTGACGAAGCCGTTATGCACCCAGTAACGCACAAACGGATTCTCATCCGCGTGCGCTCCACAACCGCACGCCGCCGAAGACTGCGCCAGCTCGTTTTCGTGATGCGGAAAAACTAAGTCTTGGCCTCCACCGTGGATATCAATCGTCGGTCCTAGCATTTTTTCAATCATTGCGCTGCACTCAATGTGCCAGCCCGGTCGTCCCTCGCCCCACGGACTCGTCCACGTTGGCTCACCCGGTTTTGCAGTCTTCCATAGCGCAAAGTCGGCTGGATTTTTCTTGCGCCCGTCCACGGCCACGCGCTCACCCGCGCGATTGTCTTCTTGATTTCTCCCTGACAACGCCCCGTATGCGGGCAAGGTGTCGACGGAAAAGTAGACGTCCCCTTCCGTCTCGTACGCGTTACCTTTGGCGATTAAACGCTCGATGAACGCGATGATGTCATCCACACACTCCGTCGCACGAGGCTCGAGCGTCGGACGCAGGCATCCGAGCGCCGCCATGTCTTCGTGGAATGCCTCTATGAATTTATCCGTGAGCGCCTCGCACGTCTCCCCGCTCTCATTTGAGCGCTTGATAATCTTGTCGTCAATGTCGGTGAAATTTCGGCAATACGTCACGTCGTACCCTAAACGCATCAATTGTCGATATAATACGTCGAACGCGACGTACACGCGCGCGTGACCGATGTGTGAATAGTCGTACACCGTGACGCCGCACACGTACATTTGCACCTTTTTCCCCGCCGGGTCTCGCGGCGTAAAAATCTCCTTCTTTCGCGTCATCGTGTTCGTGAGCCAAAGCCTGGAAAGATCTCGTCCTTCGTTTGACGTCTCCACGTCCTCGCTCGCGGTGACGCTCTTCCCATACACCCCTCTCGTCGGCGCGTCGACGCGCACGAGCGGCGTCCCGTGTCTTCGTCCGGCGTTCGTCCGCGATGGCGTGGACGCGGTGACGACGAGCCCTCTTCTCGCGTTCGTCAACGTCGTCGTCGTCGTCGTCGTCGTCGGTATTCTCGCGCGTCCCTGCATCGTTCTGTTCGTGTTCGTCGTCGCCCGTCGCATCCCCATGCGCGTCACCAACGACGACCCTTGCTGCGAGGCGAGTCGCATCATCCTCGACGACGCCCCGCGACGACGCGCTCGGGACGACGACCGCGAACGGACGACCGCGGTGAGGAAATCGAGCGATCGCGTCGACGGCGCGTCGGCGTCTGCCGCGGGGCACGGGGCGGGTCCTTCACGAGGCGACGGAGACCCGGCCCCCCGCCCCGCCTCGCCCCGCACCGCACAGCGCGACGACTGATTGCGGTGACCCACGACGATGTCGCGCGCGTTCTCGTCCACGAAAGCGTCGACGAGCGTGACGAATGCGTCCCAACAACATCGACGAAGACGCGCGTCGTCGTCGTCGTCGTCGCGTCGTTCGACGCGCGCGCGCGCGTCGTCGCGACGCGCCGTCGAAGCGCGCGCCGCGTCCGAGGGCTCGCTCACGGATACTTTGGAACTCACCGCGGATAACATCGAGAGCGTGCTGGACGAAGTGCGACCGTACTTGATCGCGGACGGTGGTGACGTCGAACTCGTCGAAATCGACGGACTGTCGGTGAAGCTGAAGCTCAAGGGCGCGTGCGGATCGTGCCCGTCGAGCACGGTGACCATGCGCATGGGGATAGAGAAGCGCTTGTTGGAAAAGATTCCAGACATCATGGAAGTCATACAGGTGGAGGAAAAGCTCGAGGGATTGGACCTGAACGAAGAAAACGTGGAGGCAACGTTAGACGAGATCCGACCGTACCTCGCCGGCACGGGCGGGGGAGAACTCGAACTCATCGACATCGAAGAACCCATCGTCAAGGTGCGCCTGACGGGACCGGCGGCCAAGGTGATGACGGTGCGCGTCGCGGTGACGCAAAAATTACGCGAAAAAATCCCATCCATCGCCGCCGTACAATTGACGGAATGAGCGCCGATTTAATCACCTCGGAATTGATTTCATATTAACTTGTAACCAGCGACGACGCTCGAGACGCGCCACCAACCGCCTCACAACTCGGACGACCAAGCGCGCGAGCAGACGACGAACCGTTCGAGCTATCGAGCGGTGCGATCTGTTCGTCAACACGACCTCGCGTCTCGCCGTTCACGACGCACGAACAACGAGCGCGGAACCATAGAGGGAAGAGTCGTCTTAGGAGGCGATGAATCAGCCTGATCGAGGCGGTTTAACGCGTCGAAATGTCGGTCATGGCGGTCAAGACGACGAGTATTCGACACCGAGTAAGCGTATGACGAATATACTCAAAGCGTTGGACGCGAATCCGAAATTAAAGGAGGATTACGTGAGCGAATCGACGTCTGGGGTGATCACTACTTTGGTGTGCGCGGCGTTGTGTTTGATTTTGTTCTTTGGCGAATTCTTCTCGTACAAGACGACGAAAATCGTGAGCGAATTGAGAGTAAATCCGCTCGGTGTTCATCAAACGGTGCCCAACGCGGAAAGACTGAAGATTGACGTCGATATTACCTTTCACAGTCTGGCTTGCAATCTCATCACGCTCGACACCTCGGATAAAGCCGGAGAAGAGCACTACGACGTGCACGATGGTCACATCGAAAAGAGGAGGATAGACAAGCATGGGAAAGTGATTGATGCTGCGTTTACTTCAGAAAAGCCAAACAAACACAAGGAGATTGAGCAAGCGCTGCAAAAGATGAACGAGACCGACTCCGCACACGCCGCCGACTCTCATGCCATGGAGCACGTGCAGCCGTTCGGTGGTATGTTTGGTCTACAAAGTTTATTGCAAGAAGTGTTTCCAGAGGGCGTGGAGCATGCGTTTAGAAACGAGAATCAAGAAGGGTGCGAGGTGAAGGGTTACCTTGAAGTGAATCGGGTACCGGGACGGTTTTCCATTTCGCCGGGACGTTCGCTCATGATGGGGATGCAAATGGTCAAGCTAAACGTGCAGACGGCATTAAATTTAACGCATACGATTCACAGGCTGTCATTTGGGGAAAGCTTTCCCGGTTTGGTGAGTCCACTCGACGGAACGCACCGCTCACTTCCGCCGAACGCGGTGCAGCAATATTTTCTTAACGTTGTGTCGACGACGTTCGAGCCTTTGGGAGAGAACAAAATCATCAGCACTCATCAGTATAGCGTTACTGAAACTTTCACAAGCTCACAGCGATCAATTATGGGGACGTCCAACGGCCGTGATCCGGGCGTCATCTTTACTTACGAAATATCGCCGATTCGCGTCGACTTCAAAGAGACTCGCACGTCGTTTGGTGCATTCGTCCTGGGTATCTGTTCCGTCATCGGAGGCGTCGTCACTATGGCGGGTATCACGCAAAATGCCGTTGAGTATATTATTTCTAATCGCAAGACCCTCTTCGCGTCATAGACATTAGCAGTTGTAGCGTCCTAGTGTACATCGAGTCACATCAAACCATGAGTTACGTCCTGTAGTCCTCGCGCTCTTCCTCACACTTCGCCGCAACTACAGATGACCAAAATAAGTATTAGCAATCTTGAATACCTCGTGCGCGCCTTCCTCGGGTGATGACGCGCGTGGTGGCCGTCGGTGCAATTCTCTTCTCCGTGACCCTGCTCTGTTCTCTCGTCGCGAGCGTGGGTGTATGTTCCAACGACCTCACAGGTGCATCCCTTCTCAATGCTTTGAGCGATATGAGGATAGGTACAGATACCGACATGAGTTTTGTATTCTTTGCCGCACTCGTAGACGTCGGTCTGCAGTCGTATTGCGGGAATACGCTGCGAAATTTGGGTAGTGCGTCTGCTCAGACTCTCATTCTCGTTCCCGACAGTGCCTTTGAGAGGGCGTCGATAGTCATGGATAAAGGATTAGAAGAAATAACAAGTGACAGAGTCCTCGTCTGTGAAATTTTGGAGTCATCCATCGTGCAAGCAGCATTGAACAGCCGCGATGTTCGAGACGGAGACGAGCTCTCTACCGCGTCAATGCGTATGCCCAAGCTTCGCGTAGACGTCGTTCAAGACATAAACGTTCGCAAATTACGAATTTTCACTGATGTTGGAACAACTATCGCTGATTTATTCGCGACAGATGTCGCTCTGTGTCCTCGCTTGAGTGCCGTGTTCGCCTCAGAGCTCTTGATACCATTAGTCGAGTCAAACGCTTTTCCCAGTGTGTGGAAGATATCAAAATCATTACCAGAGCTTAGCACGAGTGCTGAAGCATTTCGAATCACTGATTCGTTGCGCGTGATATTCGAATCGAGCGAATACGATGGCTACGATGGGACTGTGGGGAGGTCAAGTTTGCAGACATGTGTCTTTGATGGAACAAATCATGGATTTCGCGCTTATTTCTTACCATCGAATCGCGCCTGGAGACGGTTCTTTCGCAAAACTGAGCTCACAAAATCTGCTCTTTTCTCAGATTACTCCCTTCTTCTCAGTATCCTGCTTTACACTGAAGGACAGCTAACGTCGACACAGCAAAGTATTGACTTGAAGTCGTACTTGTCGACGAGCCTCGTCCCAGGACAATTGCTACGCCCCGTCGGGGCGTCTACAATTTTGAGTGCCTTTCCAGGACAAGTGGAGATTCCAGCTTTGCGAGTGGACGTGGACATATCTAAGGTCAGTTCGCGATACGTTAGAATTTCTGGTGGGAGCACGAGCAGTCGCTTTGATAACACCGCCGTCGTCGTCGCCGCAGATATTGTTTCATGCACTGGCATCGTCCATATCATCGATGATGTGCTAGTTCCACCAATGTTGACAGCATTTCGTCAGCTCTCATTGCGTAGCGAGCTGTCTATGTTTACAGATCTGTTACGAGCGCCCGCAATGCATGAGTTGATGCTCGAACTCGATACACCATCCGAAACGAATATATTTGCTGACAGCGTCGTTTTCGCGCCAACAAATGTAGCGATTCGACTAACTTTGAATTACATCGGTTGGACGTTCGAAGATTTGTTCCAGAGGGACGCACTGTTGCGACAATTTGTCACGTACCACGTCATAAGTACTCGAAGCGCCGAAGGAGCCCCTGAAAGACTCAAATTTCGTCTAGGACTCGGTCCCGAGGAACAGCAGTTTGCCACGCGCTTGGCATATCCAATCTTAGCGAAGAGCTACGCTAACACGTTCCAAGGCACGCCCATCGCTAAGACAGTGAAAGTACTCTCAACTCGCCGCGGCGTGAAAAAGTTCTTCACACCCCGCCATGTGCTTCGAGGACGTTTAAACTCTGCACGGTTCATCAAAAGTGACATTCCATCGACGAATGGCGGTATCGCTATTATCGATGCGGCGCTCATTCCGCCGACGGCGGAATTCGGAGTGACTCTTTACGATAGAATTCTTCGCACACCGACGCTGCGTGTTTTTCGTGAACTTACAAGCGTTCTCGGCCTCCAGCGCGAGTTTGACACGCAAGGTTTTGGAAACGGTGACTGTACCGTATTTGCACCGACGGATTCCGCATGGGTTACCTTACTTGCCGATCTCATGACGACGCAGGAGGAAATCGCAAACCGCGCCACAGCGATGCTGTACGATATTATCATGCTCATGCTCGCCCCTAGAACGGAAGAATTTCAAGAGATTGAACGCGAACTTTATGACCCATGGCTGTCAAAGGACGCACTGGATGGTGACGAGCTCGTGACCGCGCTCTCGGGGTATACGACGGTGAGAGTACTTTGATTTAATTATTTCTCGTTTAATTATTTTTCCAAATTTTCCAGCATGCAAACATTATCCATTTCGGCGCATTTGAGAGATGCGTTGGTCAGAGCTGCACTCCTACGAGCACACTAGTAGCCGTACCTCGAGTTGTGGGTCCAGTGCTGGCGCAATCGTCGTTTACAAGGTAAATATATCGTATTCATCAGTGCATCAATTTAATTAATTTCATCAGTACGACCTCATGGAAAAACTATGCAAGAATTATTTCGCCGGTACGCCGATTTTGTGCACGAGATCGCGCTATGAGCTCTGACAACTCAAGTAGGACATGGCAAGCGGACAACACGCCCTGAACGGCGAGCTTTACGTGGTAAAATAATTAGTTTTGGTCTGAGAAATATTTAATTAATTTTCAATGTTCGTCCTGATTTCACAGATAGATACGGTGCTTCTACCGCGCCTTGGCGAGCGTTGCCGCACGGCAGACTTTACATACAACGCGGGCAGCGCATTTGAGCTGCGAGATGGGCGCGTTCGACGATATGAGCGTTGTTTAGCACCGCCGTGTTCCTACACTTTACCAGGTGGGAATTATTTTCTCGAATTAATTTTTAAAACATTTCATTTGCTCCTACACGCGCGCTTTTTGCTGACCTTTGATTTTTCTACCGATCAAACAGGACTTTACGGTCGCGCTGGTGTGCGTATTTCTGTAGAAGCTTTCGTGACGTACGACGCGTTACCAATTTGCGACTCGTGGTGCGTATTAATTTCTTGGTGGTGGTGTGTTCCGTGCACCGGAGTAGTAGCTCAAACTATAGCCACGATCGGTGGATGTGCGCCCTATCAATCTCAGTGCGGTGGTTCCCTCGTTGTTTTCGTCACGGACGCGGGTGAAGTGCGATTTGGCGCGCAAACGTTCATGGACTCCTACAATAATTTACCGCTCAGTTTGGGCGGTGGTTTGCGCATCGTCGACGTCTCGGTGCCAGGCAAGGGTTTTTTTGCGCGCGACGGGATCGCGTTCAAAGTGCTCTGCACGTACGATGGCGTTTCGAATACGACAAAGATTTACATCAATGATAAGTTAAGGGGTATAGCAGATCCGTTCGTCATGGGTCAGTTTTTGTTTCGCCCGTTCCACAACGTATCCGGGAACTTGCACGAGAAGATCACGATTGGCAACAGCATGCACTCGGCTGCTTCCGCCACGAACACTTTAACTGACTTTCAAGGTATGCACGAGACGAGTAATGGAACTCCAGATACACGAGATGGCACATTACCGGCAATTGGTCAATTTGCGACCTATGACGCCTCGCCGCTCTTCGACGGCTCCCCAACAACGCAATATTTCTTGCCGTGGAGGGGCACGATTCACGAGGTGTACGTGTATTTTGACAACGGACTATATCAAGGGATTAGATATCCTTCAACTTGCGTGCACTTAGAGCCCGTCGAACCCGAAGCCGATGATTTTAGTGATTTTGTGACTCGTCGCCGCCGTCTCCACGAGACGCCGGTTTCCAGAGTGCGCGTTGGCCCTCGGCGGCGTAGTGACATTCGGGCTACTAGCTAGAGGTCGAAACTACACAAACTATAAGACTAATGATTTGAGAATGTTTGCCGCGAAAGTCGCTTCCCTACTTTCCTTCCTGTCACCATCAAAGCAACACTCAGGCACGATGGCAGAAACAGGGGGAAGACTGACTCGCTGCGATCCAGCCTCGGGCGCGACACTCCAGACTGGAGTGGGAATGTCAACCAAAAGACCGCCACGAGCCGCGGTTGCCATCGAGTATAGCCAAACTTCATCACCGTTGACTTTTGCGAAAGCACGCGTTGCGTTCGCTGCGACGAGTCGCAAAGCCTCGTCGTCCTCCATGGCAAGCTTGGCCACGACGGGCACTGCCGCCCCGAGCAAATCGTGTAGCGCTTGCTTTGATTTTTCGCACGATGCGATGGATTCTAAAGTATCGCATATTTTGATACGGATGCGTCTCGTAAGCTCTGATGAAATCTCCGACTCAGCGATGAAGCTTGCATCGACGGTATCTGCCAGCGTAAGAAGTTCGAGCGATCGGTGTCGTTTGTCAACGTGACGAACACCTTGTTGCAAAACGCGCGACAGTATAGGCCATAGATCCGAGTTCATGCGTTTGGCGATGAAATCGCCACCACTTGTCGAAGCCATGGTTCGAAGTAACGACAAACTCGCTTCGTACGCTTCAGCTTGAATCGAAATTTGAAATCGGTCGCTGAGCGATGATACCGCATGAGGCCAGATGTTATGGATGTGTGGCAGTACACGGGCATCTTTGTAGAGGGAAGCCACATCAAAAGGCGTGGAATTCCTGCCTCCGTAAGCTTTGAGTACTTTTAAGACGTATTTATCATGCGTCAATGCAGATTCTGCTGCTGAAAGGCTCTCAAGAGCGAACGAGCAAGCCGTTGCAGATAAACTTCGAACGCCGGCGTAAGGCGACTCCAGCAGCGCGCTGACCGATCTCAGCAAGTCTATCGCACAACCGACCATGGCCTGAAGGCGACGAACGCGCTCCAAGGACTGAGCCCGGGTGGTTTCAATGTCCTGCGAAAGCACCGAACGCATTTCTTCGACAAAGACCTCCGTCAGCTCGTTCTCGTCTTCGCTGTCTGGCTCCTCCGGGTGATACTTTTGTATGCTAGCCACAACACCTCGCGAGTGTGTCTCTATCTCTCGCACCTCGAGCAACACTGCTGAACAATATTCATTCATTACGAGCAGAAAATCTTCGGAGTGCTCCGCATTTTTTTCTCTATTGACGATCAAAAATGTGCGCAACGCCAATCGAATCGGCTCTGCGAGAAGCTTCACCATGCTCTTTGCCGCATCAGTCCTCCTCAGAATAGCCGCAAAGAGTCGAGGAGCGCGTGAGTGCTTATCTAAATGCCGCATTTGTCGAGAAAGCATATCCACAACGTAGTCTGCGTTCGCAACGACAAGACTCGCTATTGGTGAATCATCGGTTGAATTGTATTCTCCGCTTTGAGCCAACTTGAGCAAAACAAGCGCTGCGGTGTCTCGCACCTCAAGCGATTCTTCACCGAGCTTATCGAGTAATGGACAAAGTACGTTTGTCAAAAATGCACTTGTTCGTATGTGATCTTTGCCGAGTCCTTCTCCGATGATCCCCATGCCTTCCATCAACACGCGTAGTAAAAGAGCGTTGTCCGGTTCCGCAGCGTCAAGATTCCACACCTCGCTGCATACGTACTCTTCGACGATCAAACTGGAGACGCGAACAAGATATTCTCTTTCGACTGCTGATTCAGTGATGGCGCCAAAAAGCATTTCATTGAGCGCTATCAGGTGGGCTGCCGCGTTTCTTTGCCATGCACCCGCGGTGCCCAATGCGTCGAGCTCTGCATCATTTCTCAATGTGCCGAGAAAGTATTGCGCCATTGGCACAAAATACGTTTCCAGTGAAGATTCGTTTGTGATTGATGCCGCTCGACCGAGTAATCTTAGCATTTTTGCAAAACTTTTGTACATGGATGCGTCGGGGAAGTACTGCAACCTAGGAGGCGCCCGTGGCAACCCTTGCGCCGTCGACACGCTGGCTTCGGTCAAATCAATTAAACTTATCATCTGCGCGCTGCCATCTCGTCGTTGAGAAGAAAATGTTTCGATGAGCAGACACTCCGCAATGGTAGAGCACAAATGTTCTCTCGAGCTCGGACGGGCGAATAGCGTTTCTTTCAAGCGCCGAGCGCCGGCGAATTCCAGAGCGATGAGCAAGCGCTGAAGATGCCCGACAGCCTTATCGGAAGAATCACGCAGCGTGTCTGCTATGTTGGACAAATCGTCTTTTATGATTGCCTCCAAGTCTGCTCGGACGACGTAGCCGAGGTTGTCAAGAGATCTCAAATCTTCCAATATGGGCGTCGAGACTTGTGCCCAACTATCTCCCGCGAGCGTGAGTAAGCACTCCATCATTCTACGCCTCGTCTTCGCGCCCAGAACTTTTGCACAATGTTTTAAGACGCTACTCGCCATTTTTCCAGTCGCAAGTCTCACGGTCGCGCGCTGATGACTCGCTAAGGGTGGAATTGTCGCTAAGAGCGCCGCTTCAACGCGAGAGCTCGCGAGAGAGAGCCATTCTTTATCTCGAACCACCTTGAGATCTTTACCAGCGTTCGCAGGGGATACGGACGCGTTTTCGTCGTTCATATCCCTCGACATATTTTTTGCGTTCGATTCCAGCTGATCGTCTATCGATCGAGCGACGAGAGAACCCAGTGCGCTTTGCAACGCATTTGCACCTTCGCCCTCTGCGGAATCGCCGAGCTCTGATTCGTACAACGAGTCGTTCAGAACGCACGACAGAATGGACGCCATCGAACTCAGGGCAAACTCGACGCCATCTGCGCCAGTTCCTCCCGGCCCAGCGCCAACGTTTGGGCGAACACCACTCGCCGCGACTAACGCCTTGGTCAACCCAGACACCGTGCCCGGAAGGAAAAACGCGAGAGCATCGGCGTCGGCGACAAATCGAATCAAGCAATCGAGCGTGTTCAACGCACTCGAGCGCAGAAGCTTACTCCCTTGCGACCCCGCGCTTGTTTCTTCGTGCGAAATCGCAAGGAGCGTAGAAATCGTGAACCCGAGCATAGGTGCGATCTCGGAGGCGCCTCGAAATGCTGCTTGCACCTCTGTGGACGCCGCCGCGCAAAACGCGCGCGTCGCCTCCAAGACTTCCATGCATACCGTCTCGTACTCGCCTCGTCGCGGTAACGACAAGACACCGACAATCCCACTGAATATTCTCAATCCCATTTCTCGCGTACAGTCTTCCCCGCTTTTCGTCATCGCCTCTCCCGTCGTTCGCAGCGCGCTCTCGAGCAACCGCCGCCGGCGCGCCACATCCTTCGGCGCCGTCGTCGCTTCAACATCACTCGGCGCGCTCGACTCCTCCATCATTCGCGACACGTTCGCTCGAAGTATCTCCACGCACGGTATCGCGCACAGTTCCAGCGCGCGTCGCTCGCTCGGTGCTTCCGCGTGCGTCTTCCGTAGGCGCTCCACGGCGTCTCGCGCCTCGTCCGCGAACCGCGCCTCCGCGCGTCCTCGCGCCGCGCTCACCATCACCGCTCGACTGGCGTCGATGAGCGCATCGGTCGCGCCCGTCGTCGCCGTCGTCGTCGTCGTCGCGTCCCGTTCGTTCGTCGCTTCCGTCGACATGTCCGCGAAACGAGTTTCGCGCGGCGAATCCATCGAAATCTCTCGAATCAATCCAATCGACCCAATCGCTCGCGCGTTCGCGCGTTCGCGATCGGTGTCCGGCGCGCGCGCGATCGTCGACTCGAGTTCGTCGGTGCGTTCGCGCGCGTCATCGTCCGTCGCGTCCGTCGCGTTGTGCGACGCGCGTCGTCCGCAGTCGTCCTCGCGCGCGCAGTCAGTCAGTCAGTCAGTCAGTCAGTCGGTGCGGTCGTTCGGTCGTTCATTCGTTCGTTCGTTCGTTCGTTCGGCGTCCCCGGTCCCGCCGCCGCCGCCGCGGACGACGCACAACTCGACGACGACGATGGGGAAAGAGGGCAAGAGGGAGAAGAAGAAGGAGAAGAAGGAGAAGAAGGAGAAGAAGGGCAAGCGCGAGCGCGACGCGAACCGCGACGGCGGCGCGCGGGAGTCGTCGAAACCCACCACGGCGACGAAAAAGGCAAAGACGACGCGCGATGACGAGGGACAGACGTTCGGGATGGCGGCGGTGGGCGATCGATCGATCGCACAGTCCGGTGATACGTTTCAACGCGTGTTTTACGACGCCCCGGCGTCGTTGAAGTCGATGTCGGCGAGCGAGGTGCAGGCGGCGCGAGACGCGTTGGCGGTGACGCAGGTGGACGGTTTGTCGACGGATTTAGCGCCGGTGTCTTCATTCGCAGATGCGGGGTTTTCGAAGGAGCTGCTGCGAGTGACGGCACAGTTTAAGACGCCGTCACCGATTCAAGCGCAATCTTGGCCGATCATCATGAGCGGGCACGACATGGTGGGGATCGCGGCGACGGGTTCCGGGAAGACGCTCGCGTTTGGGATGCCGGCGCTGACGCAGATTCACTCGCAACCACCCTGCAAGCCCGGTCAGCCGATCTGTTTAGTGCTCGCACCGACGCGAGAATTGGCGCAACAAACGGCCAAGGTGTTTGACGACGCCGGCGAGGCTTCTGGGGTGAGGTGCGTATGCGTGTACGGGGGCGCTCCCAAGTACGAACAAAAGGCACAGATGAAGGCGGGCGGCGGAGCCGCGGTCATCGTCGCGACACCGGGTCGTCTTCGAGATTTCATGGAAGAGGGCGTGATTAAACTTGATAGAGTGACGATGTTAGTGCTCGATGAGGCCGATCGCATGCTGGATTTGGGTTTTGAGCCTGAAATTCGCGCCATCGCCGGCGCCACGCGCGCCGATCGACAAACCGTGATGTTTTCTGCGACGTGGCCTCAGAGTGTGCAAAGCCTCGCTTCGGAGTTTATGTGCAATCCTATCAAGGTTCGCATCGGTGCCGAAGGTTTGAAAGCTTCTCAAAGCATAACTCAAATCGTCGAAGTCGTCGAGCCGCAGGACAAGGATAGACATTTGGCGCGAGTCATGAAGCAATATTTGGGCAAAGGCAAAGAGGTGCCTCGAACCCTCATTTTCGGTTTGTACAAGAAAGAGTGCGCAAATTTGCACCAAAGACTTAGCCGTGAATGGCCAGCAGTGTGTATTCACGGCGACATGTCTCAGCATGATCGTGAAAAGTCGGTCGATGCGTTCAAGAAAGGCACGTCTCGAATCTTGATTGCCACCGACGTCGCCGCCCGAGGTCTCGACATTAAAGAGGTGGAGTATGTCATCAATTATACGTTTCCTCTCACCACGGAGGACTATGTTCACAGAATCGGTCGTACCGGTCGCGCTGGTGCAACGGGCTTGGCTCACACATTTTTTACATTGCACGACAAGGCGAGAGCGGGCGAACTCGTCAACGTGTTACGAAAAGCTGGCGCAGAAGTTCCAGAAGAACTCACTAAGTTCGGCACGCACGTGAAGAAGAAAGAAAGTAAGTTGTATGGCGCGCATTTCAAGGACGTGGACATGTCGGTGAAGGCTACGAAGATCACGTTCGATTAAATCTCTAGTGTGAACGCTACGTAATACGGGTATGCTATTGTTGTATGAGTGGTCGAAACCCTCCATTAACTTCTATCAACGAATCCTTTCCTAGCAAATCTCTAATCACTTTTTCTGGATCTCTCGATCCCCCGTGTCGCAATAATTTGTCACGAAGACTCTCCGCCGCGCCCGCCGCGAGGCTGTCGCCCTCAAAGTAACGCTTCCAAATGTCATCGGCCAGGACATCGGCGTACAGGTACGAGTAATATGTCGCTCCGTAGCCGACAAAGTGACCAAATCTAAGCTCCCAATTCGTACCGGACACAGGTTTGAACATACTGTGCTCGTTTTGAATCGTTGCAGCGAGATCAGCGATCGATTTTGACGATAGTTCGGATGTTTGGTTGTGAAGCTCGAGATCGGTCAACGCGAAGACAACCTGTTGTTGCGACTCAATCGAACGAAATATATTCCTCGACTTGCGCAACGCGGAAATCATGGCGTCAGGTATGGGCTCGTGCGTCATGTAGTGTTTTCCAAGAAGCTTCAAAGCACTTGGATCCCACGCAAAGTGCTCGAATAAATGACTCGGAACCTCAACGATGTCCATTGGCGCTCGAGTTCCAGACAAATGTTGGAATTCTGTATCCGAAAGCACAGAGTGCATGGCGTGACCAAACTCGTGTAAAAACGTTTCCACTTCTCCGTGACTTAACAAAGATCGCCCTTTGCCCGATACGGGAGGGAAGTTACACACGAGAGCGACCGATGGGTGCTGCCGTTCTGTGGGCGACACCATGCGGCTACACCGAATGACAAAGTGTGCGGCGTGATTAAACTTTCCCGGCCTCGGGAGCAAGTCCAAATAAATCGTCCCTCGCATGTCTCCATCACGAGTCTTCACCACTAGTTTCTTCAGGTCATTCGTCCATCCTTCGCCAGGTGCCAACTCCTGCAGTTCGATGCGTAAACCGAGAACTCTCGCAAGAAGCTCGCCGATGCCGACGATGACGCCTTCCAAAGGGAAATACTCCGCAATCGCGGCCGAATTGAATTCGCACTCGTGTCCACGCGCTTGTGCCATCGCGTAAGTTTTGTCCCACACCGATATGTGTTTGCCGTGATTATACTTTTCAATGACGGCGTACTCGTCCTTTGCGCTCTGCCGAAGGACATCCGATAGACTCAACAAGAACTCGCGAACGGCGTCGGGTGATCGAGCAAGCAACGGTGCGGTGGCATATTTGGCATATGTTTCGAATCCTAGAGAATGCGCGACACCAGCACGAGAAGATATGAGGTTGGCCAAAACGTCTTTGTTTGGCTCGGGTCCAGTGTTCGCCGCTATGAAGACGTCTCGGCGCGCGTTTGAATCCCTCAGGTGTCTCAACATCAACGACGAGTTCGATGAATCTACCAACCCCGTCCATAGCTTACCATCATTACTTCGAAACTGGTCTCGCACTGTCTTCGGGAGCGAACTCAGCGTGCTCTTGTCGAGCGATACTCTGCTCGCTAACTCTGGGCGCAACAAATTCCGTTGAAACTCCATCCCGAGCTCAAGACTTCGCGACAAGCTCCCGTCGAAATCCCGTCGCCTCGCCGGGTCGAGATGAATACCTCCGCGTTCAAAATCTTCTTGCAAAGTAAGCGCCACGCGCGCGCCCTCGTCGCTCAAATTCTTTGCGTCCCTCTCTCGCGCGCTCCGCAACGCCTCGTACAAGTCGCCGTCGGCGTTCAAGCTTGCAACGTAATCTTGTAGTCGCACGTACGCCTTCTCCGCCGCGATGACGTATTCGCGCGAAGGATGCGTGTGACGACACACCTCCGCGACGTCCACGACTCGACAGACCTCATCAGATATCTCATCCAACGCCCCGACGCTCGCCGCGCTCGGCGCCGCCGCCTTGAGCGCGCGCGCCATCGCCTCGCACTTCGATATCGTCTCTCGCGCCAAGCGATCGAAATCTTCGGGCGCGCGCAAACCTTGAAGATCGTATAACCCCTGAGCGCTCGCCGTCGCCGTCGATCGCGCGCGATGCTCCGTCCACGGTCGACGAAACCCGTCGTGCGCGCCCAACGACCCATCGCCGTGTGACACATACTCGACCGTCCACGCGCGCGCGCGCCGCGTGAGACCGGTCCACGCGCGCCGCACCATGTCGAGCGAACGCACGGGCGTCGACGAGCGGCGCGGGCGCTCGCGCGTGCCCCCGCGCGCGGCGCTGTGCCGTTTGACGCGCGTCGATCGAAGTGTACATATAAATACATATAAATACTGATGATAGTACCATCAGAAAAGTCAGGGTTAATGTCATAAACATCCCGACACCCCGAACTCGCGCGAAAATGCACGGTCGCGTCGTCGTTTTCCTCGATCGAACGACGAGCGTTACTGCGAAACGGCCGACGCAGGACAGCACAGGCTGGCGCGACGGGGCGACGCGAGGCGCCACGGTGGACGACGCGCGCGGCCGGATCGTTTCATCAGACGTCCGTCGCGATGGTCGACGACGCAAAGACGGTGACGCGCGCGCCCGCGTCGACGAAAGATTGTCGATTCGGTCGAGGTGTGGTCAAGGCGAGACGAGGACGTGCGATGCGAGGCGAAGATGGGAGCGCGACGTCCGCGCTCGCGGTGATCGCACCGTTAGAAAAGGTGTTTCGCATGGATTTGATGTCGACTGAGGATGGAATGGGGCAGGAGCGCGACGATGATCCGCCGGCACGGTTTCCCGCTTCGACGGCGCCCGGGGGCGCTCGAGCGAGGCGCGATTTTAAATCAATGAACGCCAGGGAGCATCACGAGTGCATGGGAGAGATGATGCGAAGTCAACCGATCGCACTCGCGAAAACTGGAGTTTTGGGGGACGTGAGCTCTAGATACGTCGCCGATCGCGTCGAAGGGTTAGAGCAAACGTGGGATTTTGACCGAGTCGCGTCGTCGCTCGGCTCGAGCGAGTGGGAGTGTTTGATGTGTCCTTCAACCGAGCACAAATTTACGGTGTGCGACGACAGTAAGAACGCACACGGTTCTTATTATCACATACGTGAGCCCGCGGTTGAAAAGATGCTGTGTAAATTCAAAGACTTCGCGCAGTGCGCTCGAAGCTGGAGAGAAAAGTCAATCTTATTCGACGCAGAAATATTGCGCCCCGTGGCGAAGACGGGAGAGGACGGCGAGCGGCGAGACGATCTTCCGCTTGAAAGCGATTTTAATGGGAACTGTCCTAAGGACTTTATCGATGACATTCGTAAAGGTATCAATTGGAAGTGGTTGAACTCGCTGATTCGAGCGCAGCGCTTTGGCCGCCTGCTGTCTATGCGACTCGTCGCCGGCCATCGAGACGGCTTGACGCCGGCTCGATATATCTTGGAAGACTCAATTCATCTTCAAGTACACGGACGAAGGCGGATTTTATTGATTTCTCCAGAATACTCGTTTAAGGGTATGTATCCATACCCGGTAGCGCATCCTTACGACGGCTACAGCATGGTTGACCTCGACGACGTCAATTACGGCCAGACGCCGGCGTTTGCTGCGGTGCGCGGTCAAAGCTTCATACTCGAGCCTGGAGACTTACTGTACATTCCACGCGGGTGGTGGAGACACGAGCAAGGATTATCAAAAGAGCACATATCGCTCGATTTGAGGTTCTCTCCCGGTAAACGAGCGCGAGATCGCCATGTCGCGGTACTTCCAGTTTCTCGCGACATCGAGGAACGACTGGCGAGAACCGAGGGCGTCGAGCAGATCAAACATTGGATCAAAGTAATCGCAGAAGCGGATGATGCGAATTGGATAGACTTGAGCACTGTCAAGGGACACAGGCGTATTGTGATGGCCCAAATGGTGCGAGACGAAGTGGATTTGAGTCTTGGCCGAGGGACTTGGCAGGCGTTCCTTCGCACCGTCATCGACGGTAGACTCGACCCGACGCCTTGGTTGAACATCTCATTCAGAGAGCCGCTATACCTGTCAGACAAACCCGTTCACGTCCCAGACACGCGAAGTGATCTCGAGAGCGAATTTCCAGAGTTCTTCGTCGCTAAGCTGAAAAAAGAAGGGTACAACGTCGATTATACGCCCGTATCGGTTTTCAATCCAAATCATCCCGATACCATTGCGAAGGTCCCGCCGCCGCGATAGTCCTCGCGATAGTCCTCAGCTGACGGTAGCGTTGAATTATAATGTACATTACAACAAAAATGTCACATCGTTTCATGAGTCGTGGCGCGATCGTGTCACGTCTCCTTGGGGGGGGCGAATTCTTTCATCGGCCCAGAAATCGACATATTCGTCAAACTTGGGGCAGCAGCGATGATGTCGAAACATTCCTGTTTCTTTTTCGAGTCGCTTGTAGACTTCGTTCACTTCCTCCGCCGCGGGTTTCCAGTCCATGTACGCAAAGTTGACCGCAGCTTTCCAGCCGTCGCCCAAATTCACGCCCCAGTGAACGGATCCGTAGTCGGTGACGACGTATTCGCCCGCTCTTTGAACGTGTCGATAAACATGGATCTTCTCTTCGCCATTCACGCGCTTTGAATTCCAATCCTGGATCCGCGCCGGATCGAGCCAAAGCCTGCGCATCTCGAGAATGTCAACCGTGTATTCCGCGCCGAGCGTTTCTTGCAAATACGTGTGCAGCAAGTACAGATCGGATCGAGGAATACTATACCAAACGACCGCCGAATGCGAGTCCGGACGAGCCAAGATGACATTTGCCGAAGCGAACGCGTAGTCCTCGAAATGCAAGGGGAAAATAGACCCGACACCCATGTAGTAAAGCCAAGGAGACACGATGCCGACGCCCCAGAGTCGAGTCTCGCTCGCCTTCTCCGTGGCCATCTCGGCGGCTTCTAAGACGGCGGCTTCTATCACAGTACCAGCGGAGCTGTGCTTTTTGCCCTTCTTCTTATCTTCTCGCCGTTCGATTCTCCGTTGAACGGCAGATTGGTCTACTTTCGTAACCACTCCGCCCGTTCGCCCTTTCTCCTCCGCTCGGGCCTCCTCCGCCGACTGCGGCGTTGCGCAGTCCAGGGCGGCGTCGAGAGACAGCCTCTTATTCACTACGTTCTGGGTTTCACACAGCTCCAAACACCGTCGTAACACACTTGGCTTTCTCTGACCCAGTAATCGAGGATCCCAAGGATGGGTTTGGGGCGTTTCAGACGCGTCCACGGCTCGAACATTCTTCATGAGTGCCTCCATCGCGATGCCTTGAAGGTATGGAAACTGGAGTGGAAAACCAGAATGAATTTGCTGTAAGAACCAGCATTCACGAGCGTTGACGTCCATGAGTCTAAACTGATCGGCGTGCGTACGACATCGCTCTTGAAAATCTTCCACAAAGGCGCCGATTTCCATGTTGGAGTCCACGTCATTCATCGCTCGAAACGGCTCGAGCAGGCCCGTCTTTCTGTCCGGCAAGTTTTGTCTAATGTACTGATAGTCGGGTCCAAGGGTGCGGAGCTTGATGGATTTGGTGCCGACCCAAGACAAGTCACACAGCGCGCTCGTATCGTCTAAGATGTCCCACCCATCGCTAATCTTGATCACCATCGCCCCTTGCTTGCCGAACTCGCTCCACCACGCTTTGTCTTCGCCTTGCAACAGTTGCTCTGGCGTCACGCCTAGATTCATGCAACTGTACACCGTGGGCAGCGTCGACGTGTCGTTTTTCCGCATGCTTTTGTGCGTGCGCAGCTCGCACAGTTTGATCGATTCGGGCCCAGTTCGCGAGGGCTTGGACGTCACCGGGGGTGGCGTTCGTCCGCTCGTCGTCTCGTGTCGCAAGTGCACCGCCGTCTCCTCGCTCGAGTTCGCCCCTGAGCTCGAGTGGTGGTCGTGATCGCCGCTAACGATGGCATCCTCAAACGTCGCACCTTTACCGTCCCAAATCCCGCGCGCGCGCGCCGGCTCCTCGTACCTGTACGCCGGCTCTGGACTCAACTCGCCCGCCGCGAATTTCGCCGCGAATCTCGCCCTCTTCTCCTCAAAGTCTCGCTTCTCCTCCATCTCGTGCGGCTCCATCCGTTCGCGTTCACCGTTATCGCACACGTTCAACGCCCGATGCGGTCGCTCGGCGTGATATCGCCGCATCGCTCGCTTCGCCGCGTCGTTCCCTCGCCGCCGCTTCCCGCGTCGGCGTTCGCCTTCGCGTTCGCGTCCCGCCGCCTCCTTCCCTCGCCGCGCCCCCTCGCCGCGCCTTCCCGTCGTCCGTCGACGCGCGTTCGCCTCCGCGCTTTCGCACCATCTCGTCGCCGATCCCGGGCCGTCGTCTTCGCGCGCGCGCTCCCACGCCATGTCGAGATTCGCGTCTCCGACGACCGACGCGCGTCGACGACGCGCGCGCGGATCGCGGCGCGCCGACGCGCGTCGACGCGGCGCGCGAAGCGCCGAGAACGTCGACGCGCGTTCGCGTCAGAGCGCGTCGGACGCCGCGCTCTGACGCGCGCTGACGCGCGCTGACGCCGACGAATGACGATTCGTCGACGCCGCGCCGCGCCGCGACGAGACGACCGAGACGCGACCGCGACGACGGACGCGCGCCGAAACGAACGCGCGCGTCGCGGGCGACGACGCGATTCGGGGCGTCGGCGTGCGTCGGCGTGCGTGGGTTCTCTCATGGCGTTCACGACGCGTTGAATGCGGAAACGTGACGGGTATAATTAGGGTTGCGACGGCATCACCGGCCGGGACGCCAGGCTTTCTTTCCGACGCGACCGGCGCTCCGGCGCTCCGGCGCGTCGGCACTCGTCGACGCGATGGGCGGACGCGTGCGACGATCGAACGATCGCGCGCGCGCGAACGACGCGACGCGCGCGGACGAAGAGATGGGCGACGCGGACGCCGCGCGGGCGAACGCGAACGCGAACGCGAACGACGCGACGACGGCGCCGCGCGGTGAAGGTGCGGGGAAAAATCGCGCGATTCGTTCGATTGATTGTCGCGTCGCGTCGACGCGTCGTGCGTTGGCGAGTTCGATGAGACTGACGAGGGCGCGCGCGCGCGGACGCACAGACGATCAGTGCTGGATTTGCCTGGACGGGGACACCGCGGACAGAGAGGTGCGCGCGCGACGACGCGCGACGACGCGCGCGACTCGATCGCCAAGATAGGCTTTTCCCATACAAATGTGACTTTTTGGGCGAAAATATCTTTCGCGCGAGATCCCGCGTTTTTGGTGGCGTGTGTGTAAACAAACGGTCGGACCGGGACCGGGACCGGTTCGCGTCGGACGCGTCCGGAGCGCCCGGAGCGCGACACGGGGGGTGGGCCGGAGCGATGAGACTGACCGATGATCGCGCGTTCGCCTCGCGCAGTTGTATCATCCGTGCGCGTGTCCGCGATGGGCGCACGCCAAGTGCGTGGCGCGATGGCAGTTGCAGTGCTCGGGGAAGCCGGAGGAGGTGACGTGCAAATTTTGCGCGTCCAGACTGCCGGATTGGCGAGCGACGCTGTTCAAAGACGTAGTGCGCGCGAGTGACGACGCCGTGGTGCCGACGTCGACGAGTGGATCGAAGAAGAGAAACAGTATGGATGAACGTTTACTACGCAGTTCCGCGGACGGAGACGACCAAGAAGCGGGGACGCCCGGCGACGAAGAGACGGACCACGAAGACGGACCGGGAGAAATCAAGGGCGATATCATCGTCAAGTTTAATAATATCTCGTTCCGATGCCAAGTTCGCACCGGGCCGGATGGATTGGCGGATTTCATGCGGCAAATCAGAGATCGTTGCGGGATACCGGAGGAGAAGATGAAATCGCTCAACCTCACGTATCGGTGCAAGGATCCGAACAACGGGATGCCGATGACGTTGGAAGGGCTGAACGAGAGCGCTTTCGATGCCGCGGTTTTATGCTCGGCGGTTCAAGATAAGATCAAGCATCAAGCTCGCGTCGATTCGGCGGTAAAGTCTTCTCGAACTACCGAAATTACATCTAGATCCAATAGAAGGCGTTCCGGTGACCGCAACTCCTTCGAGGAAGGTCGCCGTGAACAAGTCTCAGCGTTTCGACGATTCGAATGAGGACCCGTAAGGAGCTTTCGTTGTCAACATCGTTCAAGACGAGTGGAATTTTTGTACACGACGCAGCGATACGAGCTGTTTTTTTGTATTAAGCGCAAACTTTTGTACCGCGTATGTGCGGCGGTCGTTCTGTAATAAACGATCGTGTAACATTATGAATAAAATACTACAACCATGCACGCAAAAAACACGCTCAATCAAATTCCTAAAACATTTCCGCCACCATGCTCGCCGCGTCGTTTTGCCCTTGGAATCCGCTGAGCTCGGCGAGCTTTTCGAGCGTCTGTTCGCCTTCTAGTTTCTTCCCATTGATCACCCACGTCGGGAACCCCTCCACTTTCGCCGCATCACACGCCGTAGCCACGGGCGTGCCTCGTTCCCACCCATCTGGGAAGCACTCCACGTACGGAATCTGCGCCCCAGCGCCGAACGTCTCCTTTTGTTCGATGCAGTGCGAGCACCAAAACGCGCCGTACATCTTCGCTCCGGTCTCTGCGAGATGTTTCGCGAGTGCGCGAGAGTATGCCGTAGACGTTTGCTCCAACTGCGCGGGCGCGTAGGCTAGTTTCAACCCTTGAGTGTTTTTCGCGTCCGGGCTCTCCGTGAGCACGATGCTCATCGTCAAAACCGTGACGACGTACAACGCGATGGCCGGCGGGAACGCGTTGGCGCTCTCTCTCGAACTCAGACCCGCGAAACCGACGCCAAAAAGCGTGAGCGACAGAGCGGCGGACGTCAAGCAGTACAAGCACTCCACACCACCGAGCTTGAAGGCTAAAACAAAAAGTAAATACGACGACACGCCGGCTAATCCCGTGGCGCCGAAGAAGAGTAACACGCGCGCCTTGCCGTAGGATGACTCCAAATCCTTATCGCGTCCGTCGTCGCCTTGCTTCACGAGCTCGTCTTGCATACCCGCCCCCCACCACGCCAGCGCGGCGACCAAACCGTACGCCACCGCCCCGAACGCGGACAGCGGAATCCCAAACAACTCGGCGTATCCGCTATTCAACGCCGTCTGACACCCGCCCACGGGACACGCCACTTCCCCCCCCGTGAGCTTTTGCACCGCCAAATACGTCGATTCTAACGCCCCGAATCCCGCCAACCCGGCCATCACGCGCAGAGGCGGACGCGGGAGCGGTCCGGGCGGCAGACTCGGAGCCGGTTTCGCCTTCGCCTTCGTCTCCGTCGCCGGCTCATCCGTCAGCGCCGGCGCGCTCGCGGGTTCACCGTTCTCCGCCTCGACGACGACCCGCGCGCGTCGTTCGCGCGCGTCGCGCGCGTCCCATCGTCTCGTTCGCGTCGTCGTCGTCGTCGTCGTCGTCGTCGTTCGTCGCGTCCATCGTCCTCGACGCACCGACGCGCGCGCACCGATCGTCCCCGTCGCCAACATCGCGCGCCGCCGTTCGCGTCCGCGCTCGCGTCGCGCGCGTCGAGCCCTCGACCGCGCCGCGCGCCGGCGTCACCGTCCTCGCGCGCGCGCGTCCGCGTCGTCGCCGCTCGCGCGCGCGTCGGATTTTGCGGATAACGCGTCGTCGAGTCGTCGATTCGTCGATTCGCTCGACGCGGCACTCGCGCGCGCCGCGTCGCGCGCGACTCGCGTCGATGCGC
>TARA_B110000008_G_scaffold48979_1_pt1 | contig 30715 bp, 32 predicted proteins | sample TARA_B110000008 | Tara Oceans TARA_B110000008 (sample SAMEA4396496) | marine metagenome | biome: Westerlies Biome; feature: [DCM] deep chlorophyll maximum layer (ENVO:01000326); material: water (ENVO:00002006), including particulate matter (ENVO:01000060) such as... | depth 40 m
GTTAAAGTGGGTATAACTTTTCTAAATAAATAACTCCAGGCAGGTTGCCCATGAAGAAGAAATATTACTTTTCCGTCTTTTGGGCCCTCATCCAAATAATGTATTCTAGTATCACCAATTGTTAGATAGTTTGGTTTAAATGGGTAATCTACTATATTTTTAAAACGTTCATCAGGGGTCCTTAAGACGCCAGGAGCCACAATATTGAAGCCTTCATAATCTATCTCAGGATCTGAGTCATGTGAATACTGAAATAAAACCATCCCAACTAATAAACTGATTGATGAGAATATTAATATTTTTTTCATTCATCTAAAATAAACTATTGTCATTAATTGTGTCAATATATGTGGTAAAAAAAATGTGTATGTAATAAACTTCATTCAATATTTCTCAGATGTAGATGCTTATTTAGGCTGGGAGCCACTTGGTCTATTAAAGCAAGTTTAACTCATGGAAAGTATAATGCTCATAAGAGCTGGCAAACGCATTTGAATACCATAAAGTATTTAAGAAACTCAATCTATTAAACTAACTACTCAGTTTCAAAAGTACGCTTATCTAAGTTATCTTCAATAAATTCATAACGGAGCGTCCGGGTCAAACCTTCCTCAAGACTTACGGGAGGAATAAAGCCAGTATCACTAACCGATGAAGAAAACTGAGTAGTCCCCATGAACTTCTTAACTCGAATACTGCTTAAGGGCAGAGACTTACGCATTATCATTGCCGCGAAGTCAGCTACATAACCCAGGACTATGCCAACAAAGCCAGGAAGCCTTAATCCAACATTAGTCTTGCCAAATAGAGCCTTTCTCGCAGCAGAAATCAATGTATTCATATCAAAATCAGGCTTATCAATATAATTATAGATATGCAGGCCTGGCTCAAATGACAAACTGTGCTCTAGAAATGCAGATACATTTTCGACATAAGCCATAGACTTTCTATTTTTACCATTGCCAAACATCACAAACCTGCCAGCAGCAATTTGCTTTAGCAAGTTATATACATTACCCCTATTGCCCTCACCAAAAATGACAGTAGGCCTTACGATTACGAGAGTACGATTATCTGGATCATCGGCTTGCCACTCTTTATAAACTTGCTCAGCTAGATATTTTGTTCGCCCGTAATCGTTGAAATAATTTGGCTCTCCAGATTCATCAGTATCAGTTGGAGCAAATCCATAGATAGCAACTGAGCTTGTAAAAATAATTTTATTGATGCCATGCTTAGAAGCTGACTTGCAAATATTTTTCGCGCCCTGGACATTTACATCATCATATCGACTTAAGGGACGAACGTCATCACGATGAACTGCAGCGAGATTAATAATTGTGCTCACACCTGCAAGTTGATCAAGCGAGTCAATATCCTCAACATCGAGATAGATACTTTTGTCTAAGTCATTACTTAGATCAATATCATATTTATTCGAAAAGATGTTTCCCTTTCTAAAGCGACCTGTAAGCCGCGAGCCAACAAAGCCAGCCCCACCAACAATTGCAACTTCTTTATTATTCATAAATTAATTTTCACTCATTTTCAATGACTTTGATTTTTAATGGCGGCAAGCGATGATCGAATCCCAGCCATACAGTCTGATGAGTCAATTCCGAAATTGGTTGTAATTTTATTTGAGTTTAGCTGAGACTGTGCGGGCCGTTTGGCCAGAGTGGGAAATTCTTTTGTGGTTATGGCTACAACATTAGGTTTACTCGCAATAACTTTAAGTTCCAACGCTTCATCAAAAATAGCGTGAGCAAACTCAGCCCAAGAGCAACAAAAATTGCCCGAAAAATGATAGAGACATGAAGAAACTTCTTTTGATTTAAGGCTTTCCAAGATCATCACAATCGCCCTGGCTATATCCTGAGCATAGGTAGGACAACCAACTTGATCCCCTACAATGCGCAGCTCATTGCGTTCTGCACCCAAACGCAACATGGTTTTGAGAAAATTATTGCCATATTCACTGAATACCCAAGCCGTTCTTATAATTATATGCTTGCATCCTGATGCCTGGACTGCTATCTCACCCTTTAATTTGGTATCACCGTAAACACCTTGAGGGTTAGTTTGATCATTCTCGGTGTAAGGCAGTTCAGAATTACCGTCAAAAACATAATCGGTTGACACATGTATTAACCAGCAATCAATCTGATCACATATGCTAGCAATATTAGCCACCGCAAGATGGTTTATACGATCTGCAGCTTGATGTTCTTCCTCAGCCTTATCAACTGCTGTGTAAGCAGTTGCATTGATTGCTAAATCAGGAGCAACATCTAAAAACTTGTTCTTGGTTGCCTCAAAATCGGCAATATCAATTTGCGCTCGCGAGGTATAAAAAACTTCATGATCTGTATGTGATAGTTGATCATAAAGACACCGCCCAAGTTGACCTTTGCTACCTAAAACAAGTATTTTCATCTCTATAAATCAATCAATCTGTTAGCAGTAGCATCTTTATTACTCAAAATAGGGTCAGCAACTGGCCATGGGATATCCAAATCCGGATCATTCCATAAAACACTACCCTCATCTGTGGGATCATAATAATCGGTGCATTTATATTCAAAATCAGCAGTGTCTGAAAGCACTAAGAAACCATGCGCAAAGCCAGGTGGTACCCAAAACTGTCTTTTATTTTCCTCTGAAAGAATTACGCTTTCCCATTGACCAAAAGTGGGGGAACCTTTTCGTACATCCAGAGCAACATCATAAACCTCACCTCGAACTACCCTTACCAACTTACCTTGAGGTTTAGTTTTCTGGAAATGTAGACCACGAAGAACCCCTCTTGAAGAGCGAGAATAGTTATCTTGTACAAAAGGTAAGTTAATACCTGCTAGGTGGGAATATCTTTCAGCTTGGAATATCTCCAAAAAGAAACCGCGATCATCACCAAAAACCTCAGGCTCTATGATCACACAGTCTTTTAATTTAGTATTTATAACCTTCACTTATAACCATTCGCAACTTTAAACAAATACTCGCCATAATTAGTTTTCTTTAGTATTTCTGCTTGACTCAGCAGGTCAGACTTAGATAACCACCCATGACTGAATGCAATTTCCTCCAAACAAGCCACTTTTAGACCCTGACGATCTTCCACTGTTTGAACAAACTGCCCTGCGTCCATCAATGAATCATGAGTTCCCGTGTCCAACCAGGCAAAGCCACGGCCCAATAACTCGACACGGAGATCTCCACGAGCCAGGTAAGCCATGTTGACATCAGTAATCTCCAACTCACCTCGATGCGAAGGCTTAATAGACTTCGCAATGCGGACTACATCGTTATCATAAAAATACAGTCCTGTGACCGCATAGTCTGATTTTGGAACTTCTGGCTTTTCTTCAATCGACAATACATTTCCCTTATTATCAAAATCTACAACTCCAAATCTCTCAGGATCCTTCACTAGGTATCCAAAAACAGTCGCACCAGTAACCTGTGAGGTTGCGACCTTTAAATTTTTAGTAAAATGCTGTCCATAAAAAATATTATCACCAAGAACAAGAGCAACATTATCTTCGCCTATAAAATCTTCTCCGATTATAAATGCCTGAGCAAGGCCATCTGGCGATGGTTGAATTGCATATTCAATACAAACACCAAGCTTCTTACCATCACCTAACAAACGCTTGTAAGAATTAATATCTTCAGGGGTCGAAATAATAAGAATATCTTTAATACCTGAAAGCATTAAAACGGAAATTGGGTAATAAATCATAGGTTTATCATATACAGGCAATAATTGCTTTGATGTGCCTAATGTAATTGGATGCAATCTTTCTCCTGATCCTCCAGCTAATACTATCCCTTTATATTCCACGGTCATCTTTGTTCTCCTTTTCGCTCAAGCCTATATTCATTTGATAAAACTCTTTCCCACCAATTCTCATTATTTAAATACCAAATAACTGTCTTTCTAAGACCTGATTCAAAGTTTTCTATTGGAACCCAGTCCAATTCTTTATTAATTTTAGTTGCATCAATTGCATAACGAGCGTCATGCCCCGGCCTATCTTTTACAAATTTAATTAGGTCAGTGTATTTATTAAAGCCAGCTTTTTTTTCTGGAGCTAATTCCTCTAAAAGAGCACAAATCATTTCAACAACTTTTATGTTTTTTATTTCATTATGGCCTCCTATATTATAAGTTTCACCAATCTTGCCTTTTGTAACAACTTTTAGTAATGCCTTAACATGATCTTCAACATACAGCCAGTCACGGATTTGAGATCCATCTCCATAAACACTAAGATTTTTTCCTTTAATTGCACTTAAGATAATATGAGGGATAAGCTTTTCTGGAAAATGATATGGCCCATAATTATTTGAGCAATTTGTAATTATTACTGGTAATCCATATGTTCTATGCCATGCTCTCACAAGGTGATCTGAGCTTGCTTTAGAAGCTGAATATGGTGAAGATGGATCATACGAAGTTTCTTCGGTAAATAAGTCTTTTGTTCCCTTCAGGTCGCCATATACTTCATCAGTAGAGATATGATGAAATCTAAAAATTTCTTTACATTCATCGCTGATACTTTTGAAATAAAAATATGCCTCCTCAAGTAAATTAAATGTTCCGATTATATTAGTATTTATGAAATCATCAGGGCTCTCAATGGATCTATCAACATGACTTTCAGCAGCAAGATGCATCACAATTGAGGGTTTGTATTCATTAAAAATTTTTTTAAGAGATTCTTTGTCACAAATATCAATATTTTTGTATAGGTATCTTAAATTACCACTAGAGCCTGGAATGGACTCAATATTCCCTGCATAAGTTAATTTATCAATATTAAGAACAGAAAAATTAGTATTATCTAAAATATGCCTGATTAATGCACTTCCAATAAATCCATACCCGCCTGTTACAAGAATCTTCATATTAAGTCTTGACTACTTGTTTTAGCAGATTAAATTGTAATTTATTGAAAGCCATCTGGATAATTTGAATAGACTCTAATAAGAGTTCTTTGAAGATAATTATAATTAAAATCTATTATATTTTTTGAAATAGCATTAGAAATAAATACTGAATTTGAATATTTGAAACGATGGCCTTTTTTTAGTGTATGGATGCTGCTCTTACCTAAAATTGACTCTAGGCAAGATACAATTTGAGAAACCTCGTAATTGATAGGTAAATTAAAGCTATATAAATTCTCTGGTAATCGTTTTTGAAAAATATAATTTGTTAATTTAACCACGTCTTTGATATCTATAATAGATTTTATTGACCCTTCAAATAGATCAAAAGCTTCTTCATTATAGATTTTATATGCAAGAAAGTTTGTAAGCGTATTACGATTTCTGCATATGCCAACCACTTGGGGCAGTCTTATAATAATATTATTTTTATTAGTAAGAACGAGCTTTTCTAAAGATAATTTATGAGAAACATAAGGTGTATTGCTAAGATGTGGGTCAGTAACACTACAAGTACTAAAATATATTAACTTTTTTGAATGAACTAAAGAAGATTGCAAAAGATTTGTCTCTCTCTCATATTCAGATGATCTCATTTCTTGTGAATTAGAAACTCCGCTAGCAAATAATGTGGTCTCTTGACCCAATTCAGTCGATGCGAAAGCTGAAGCAATTAATCCTGAGCCAATAATTTTCAATTTTTTCTCTAAACAAGTTTTTTAATTAATATTTTTCTGTCATTACACTAAAGTATTCATTTTTAAATAGTTTTACTTATTTCCTTAACAATTTATAGAGTAAATATCTAAGCTTATGTGGAATTAATCTTATTGGAAGTCTTATTAATAGATTTCTACAAAATTCAATTAGATTAATGTGATTAATACCAACTAAAAAATTTAGGAACTTTATCTCATTTTTTATATATGAATAGCCACCCCTTCTTCTTGATTGATCTGCATTGGCCCTCATGTAAATCAATGGTTTGGCGATATTTGCACATCTTGCATTTACATGAAGCATTTTTACCCAAAGATAATAATCATCAAAATCAGTAAAATTTATTGGCCCTCCGGCTTCTATAACCTTACTTTTTCTATATATTACACTTGGATGATTGAAAGGGTTTCTATATCTAGAAAACTTTAAAATATCCTCATGATTTTCTGGTACATATCTAAAACCTCGCTGTATATTTACTTTTTTATCAAACTCTATTGCATAAGAGCCAACTATGTCGATATTTTTATTTTCTTCTAAAAAGTTTATTTGCTCATAAAATCTATTTGGCATTGAAATGTCATCGGTATCCATTCTTGCTATGTATTCATAATCACAAAATTTAATTCCAAAAGCTAAGGCTTCCCCAAGCCCCCTATTTTCTTTTAGAGATATTACTTTCATGATATCTCCAATTTCATGCTTCCATACATTAATAACATCATGCAATTGTTGGGGAATTAATCCATCTAGTACTATTATAATTTGATTAGGTTTTAATAATTGATCTTTCCATATGCTTTTAAAGGCATCATTCAAATAAATTGGATTCTCTGCTTTGTAAACACTCATTAACAATGAAAATTTAAGCATAGTTTGAATTTATTAAATTTTTATTTCGATTTGTTCCATGAACTATTCCAATGGCTAATATGTAGCAAAAAATTATAAATAACTTTTCAAAGCCACTGTTTATAATTAACATCAAAATTAACGATCCAAAAATGCATATTTTAACTTTCAGATTCACTGACATACTCAATATAGCTTGAACTAAAATTAATAAGGTTAGAAGGATTCCTATAAGTCCAGCATCATAAATAAATCCAGTGATAAAACCATCTCCACTTATCTTGTACCTTTCACCCGTAACAAATAGACCTGTATTTCCTCCAAGCTCTTTTCCGACTAAATAATCTAAATAAGAGAAGTCTACAAATAAATCTTTCCACTGACTTACTCTATATGCATCAGAATTACCAGACCAGCTGGAATAGCCCTCATACAAAAAAATAAAATTATATGAAAATGCGATTATAAAGAATGATATAAAGATAATACTTAAAAAAAGTCTTCTGCTATTAGAAAAATTTATAATCATTACAGTGGAAATAAAAATTATGCATAAAAATAGAGATCTTGAAAAACAAAAGACTGATGATATAAGGAATAATAAAATAAAAAGTCTTTTGAGATTTATATTTTTAAATTTAGCAAAGAAAGCAACCCAGCCTATTGCTAAAATAAAGTTAGCGTAATCTATTACAGTTCCGCCAATTCCACCGTTAGAGCGAAAAATACCAAAATAATTACCGCTTGTTGAATTTCCCCCATATTCACTAACTATAGAATTACCAAAAAAAAGTGGATATTGAAGAATTGAGTAAATAAGAGTAACTATTAAGTAAAAGAATAGTAATAATTTTAAATTATGATAGAAATTTACCTCTTGTGTGTTGTTAATAAGATGTCTAATCAAATAAACGATTAAAAAGGATCTTAATAGTACATATATGGGAGATACTAGACCTGTAATATCATTGGTATAAATATATAAAAACGATTCAAAGAATAGCTTTATAAAAATGTATGATAAGAAAATAAAAGATAATAAATCTATCGACTTATAGAATTTTTTTGAAAGAATTGTAAGGAATCCTAATAATATTACGAACTGTGTAAGAGTTATTAATTGATAATGAATTGGGGTATAAAAGTCTATCCAAGGTTTAAGAGCATTTGTAACAAATATGAAAGAAAAGACAAAAATTAAAAAATTGCGATTAGAATTTTTAGTACCTGTAACTGAAAATTCTTTCAATACTATGGCTTAATAATTAATGCAGTTGGCTGACTTGAATATTTAATAGCTTCAATTTTAAGATTCTTGCCAGAAATAAATTCATCAACAGCATCACTTTCACCCCATCCTTCTTTACCATATTCATCTAAAACAATGATTCCACCTGGTGAAACCAAATCATATAAATTTTCAAGGGCAACTTTAGTTCCCTCATAAGTATCAAAATCTAAATTTAAAAGTGATATTCTCATTCCTTGATTTTCATTTGCAAATGTTGGAATAGTTTCAGAAACCTCACCAGAAATTAAAACTCCATTATCCAATCCAAAACTTCTAGCATTTTCAAGAAGTAATTCATGATTTATTCCTTCAAAATCAGCCTCATTAACAAATTCATTTGCGCTTTCTTTTTCATAATCTAATAAATGATCAGAAGCAAAGCTACTGAAAGTATCAAAACCTATTACAGATTTTCTTTCACCAAATGAGAATACTTTTAGTAATTTTAACCAATACATCCAGCCTGCGCCCTTGAATACTCCGCATTCAATAATTGATCCAGGCACATTCATTGACATTTTAAAAATATCATACCTAACTGCTAACTTTCTTATTCTATCTACATCGTTACCCAATAAGAGATTATTATATGAATCCCATAATATTTTTTGATCGTTTAAATCATTCATTAATAATTACTTTTTCCTTGAAGCATTAACTGAAATTATACATTTTTGATTTGAAAGTGTTAGTATTGATTTTGCTATAAAAAATTTATGAAACACAAGAAACTCTATTTAATATTAGCAGTATCAATCATCTTAGCCTTTTTTTTATTGATTATCGGCCTAAAGCAAATTGACCTTTCACCAAAAAGACTTAAGACTGCCTTTGTCAATCGTGTGTCTGAAGAAACGGCAATATGGGTACTTCAAAATATAGAGTCAAAAGTTATTAGAAACTTTAGAAATGCCTATAAACTATCTGTTCTTCCGTTGAATAATTTTGGATCATTTAAAACTAAAACAAAGGAATTAAATATAGGGGAAAGTGCAAGAGGTCATTTGTCTTTTTATATTGCAGAATATAAGAAAAAAATCTTTGTAATAGACGAAAAAGCCATGATTAGTCATATTGATACAAACCTAAATGACGAACAAATTAGCATTAAGAATAATCTTAGCTTTGGTGAGAATGATAGGGTCCTTGATATACATATAGCTAACAAAAAATTATATATTTCAGCTGTAAAAGTAATTAGTGATTGTGGGAAACATTTTATATTAGAAGCTAATATTAATATGGAAAAATTAATCTTTAAAGATATTTGGAGCTCAAACTCATGCGGAAAAGATAAAGGCAAGCATATACAGAGCGGCAGAGTGGTTTCATATAAAATAAATAATATAGAACACTTACTTATCTCTTCTTCTGAGGCTCATGCTAATCAACCAACCCTTGACAGTCAGGATCCAGATTCTACATATGGAAAAATCTTAATTATAAATCCTACTGATGGAAGTTCTTCTTTGTATGCAACAGGTATTAGAAATGTTCAGGGACTTGTAAATTATAATAATAAAATTTTTTTTACGGATCAAGGTCCTGAAGGAGGAGACGAATTAAACAAAGGGAATTATGATGCAAATTATGGATGGCCACTTGCATCATATGGGAAAGACTATCTGTTAGATCAAAAAAATGCATTTTTAGAAGACTATGAATATTTAAGTGATCACAATAGTCATGGCTTCACTGAACCTATCTTTGCCTTTGTGCCCTCTTTTGGCATTTCTCAAGTTGTTTTAATAAATAATAACTTTCAACCTAAATGTCTAAATTGCATTGTAATTTCTGCGTTAAATGGACGAAGTATACATTTTATGAGAATGTCCGATGCTTACGATAAAGTTATATATCAAGAAAAAATATATGTAGGCGAGAGAATAAGAGATATGATTTATGCTAATGAGGGACAAAGTATATATCTTGCATTAGAGGATACTGGGTCAATTCTTAAAGTATCCAATTAGTTAAAATTATACACAGACAATTGTTTCATTTATTTTTCATAAGTATCATTCCAATAACAGATACTGCAAGTAAAACAAGATAGCAAAGTTAGATTAAGATAATTTTTTTCTTACAAACGTTGCTACGGATGAGAAATCTAGATTATTGGCAGCAAGAACAAAATCTCTACTCCCCACTTCATCTGTAAATCTATCTTCAACTCCAATTAACCAAACATTTTTGATCTTTTGCATTATCGCCAAAATAGAGATTATGTGAGTACCTGGAGAATTATATGAAGTATGCTCTTCCAATATAAACAATTTATTTATATTAGAACAAATATCAATAATAGATTCCGGAAGAGGCTTTATTTGCCAAAAAGATATTACACTTATTTTAAGACCTGAAACAGCTAAATCTTTTGCCGCTTTAATAGCTTCAAGAGTTATTGGTCCATATGTTAGTATTGTTGCATCAGAGGTTTGCCAATCATTTATATAAACCTTGTAGTCATTCTGCTTGTCAATCAAAAATTCCTCTAAATCTGGCTCGCCATTTTTACCTAGTCTGATATAGCTTGGTCCGTCATGCTTTAAAGCTAATGAGAGCGCAATAGAACTTTCACTTGGTTGTGAAGGAGCAAAGACATGAAAATTTGGCAGCAAGCTCATCAGCGCTATATCTTCAAAACTATGATGAGTTGGTCCAAGCGTCCCATAAGAAAATCCACCACCTACACCAACTAATACAACTTTAGAATTTTGTAGGGCTAGATCAATTCTGATCTGCTCAAAAGGCCTCATAACTAAAAATGGGACAATTGTATAAACTATAGGTGTGAAGTCATTACGGCTCATTCCAGCGGCCATACCAATCATGTTAGCTTCACATATTCCAATATTGAGATAATCATTTGGGTACTTTTCAATATATTCTTCAAAGACACCAAAGCCAATATCACCAACTATTAAATGAAGGTTATTACTGGAAGCTTTAGCTTCCATCAAAGTATCTCTAAACGCAGATCGCATCTATTTTACCCTTTAGCTCAATTAACCCATCATGGAATTCTTTTTCTGAAGGAGCTCGTGAATGCCATTTGGTATCATTCTCCATGTAACTTATACCCGAACCTTTGATTGTGTTTAAAACAATACATTTAGGTCTTCCATTCTCATTCTTTAAGAAGCTATTGAATAGATCACTTATTTCTTCAAAATTATGGCCATCTATCGATTTAACATCAAAGCCAAATGCTTCAAACTTATCTGTTAAAGGCTCTACTTTTAGTATGTTATCTGTGCTGTCCAGCGATTCTAATTTATTATTATCTATAACCATGACAAAATTATCTAATTTTAATTGTGAGGCGCTTAGCACCGTTTCCCAAACTGCGCCTTCGTTAGTTTCACCGTCTCCAACAATCACATAAGTTTGAAATTTTTGTTTTTTAAGTTTTGCAGCGTACGCCATACCAAGCCCAAAGGCGGGGCCATGACCAAGAGAACCACTTGAAATCTCAACCCCTGGTACTTTGTCTGCTTCAGGATGACCTGCTAATAAACTACCATCTTTTCCATAATCTAATAAAATTTTCTTAGGGAAAAAACCAAATTCAACAAGCGTCCAATACAATGCTAAACAAGCGTGTCCTTTGCTCAATATCAACCGATCGCGATCAGGATCATTAAGATTGTCAAGATCAAACTTTAATTCGCTGGAATATATATACGTAAGAAAATCAATAATGGAATATGCTCCACCTACATGCCCACCACCACCATAATAAATAGATTTAAGAATATTTATTCGCTGTTGATAGGATAGTTTTTTTATTGAAGGTAGGCTTTTCATTATTTAGGCTTGAACCACATGTAATCTCCAATATATGAGACCTTATTAAAAAAAGCTTTCCAATTATCAACGTGCATGTAAGCTGACGCAACAACTGCCCAGTTATCGAGAACCATTCTCTCATCTTCATTTTCATAAGCACCAAGGCTAACAAAGGCATTGCTGCTATTTTTTGATACTCTATTAATTTCACTAAATGAATTTGATAATTGATCTAAATCCATAATATTATGCAAACTATTGATTGAAATCACCAAATCAAAGTAATTATCTTTAAAAGGTAAGTTGTCAGCATTTGCAATGTAGACATGCTCAATAATTGATGGAGAGCAATTCTCAATAGCATAGTCAGAAATATCAACTCCACAAGTTTCAGCAGCAGGAAGAAGCCTTTTGAACTCTTTCAACAGAAACCCCTTTGCGCATCCAATATCCAGTATTTTTGCATCAGGCTGTAGGTTATAGTGCTTGATGAAATCTTCGGCAACTGGTCCCCAACGATTGTCATCATAGTATCCTCCACACCCTTGTTCTCTTGTGCCATCAAAATACTCATTGGACAATCTCCAAGACAAAATTCGATCTTTCTGAGTAACCTGTTTCCTTATTGTTAGTGGCTTTTGACTTTTGGGAAGTGATTTTAGTAAATTAATTTCCATATTTGTATACTCTATATTTAGCAGGTAATAATGCTTTTCTAATATGATAAAAATCATTTTTGTTTGTTAACATGACAGGAATCCCATTATATTTAGGAAAATAGTTTGAACATTTACTGCATATCAAATGATTCTTCTTATCAGTCAATGAGTCGGATTTACAAAATGTGCATATCAAATTTTTTGTTGAGCTTGAAATCATATATACCTCTGTAAGTATTTAATTATTAATATTCTCCCAACGCTTAACTGGCATTGGGCCATGATATTCGTTGTTTTCTACTAGTTCTTTTATCTTAAATGCTTGCTCAATACAATCATCTATATCGCATTGATACCTATACGTACCTGCTCGACCAATAGAAAAAAACCATTCGGGGAAAAGATTTATATATTTCAGTGATTTTTTTATTTCAGATACAAAGGGCAAGGGATAATGTTTTCCATTTTTTGATGGTATTTCTAAACCAATTAAGGAGTTTTTTGATTTGTGTCTGGTAAATTTTTTATATTCTACGATCCGCGTAAATGCTTCGTCGTTGCAATAATATAAAAAGTATACATTTGCTGGAAAAATATGCTCTTTAGGTAGGACTATTTTGTGGAAATCTCTTCCTATCCAACCCAATTCACCAAAGCAATTATCAAAGAAATAATCAGGGCTGATAGAAGAAATTACGATATCAAATTTTATTTTCTCTCCATTAATCTCAAAAACTTTTTTATCTAAATCAATGATCTTAAAATTAGCATTGAGAACAATGTTTGTATTAAGTTTTGGTATCTGATCAAAAAAGTCGTTGTAGCCATTTTCTTTAATTGGATAGGCAGAAATTGACTCTGTCCATGCTCTTTTGTCACCCTTGCCAGAACCGTCTTTAATAGTTGCACCTTTGGGCGACCAGTGAAAAGTATCAATTTCTTTATTTGACTCAACTTGCCACATTTTTTTGTTATATTTATTAATAACCTTGTTATATAGAATCTCCCCCACTGAGTTAATCCAGTAGTCCTCCATATTGCGTGATTCTTTTATTTTCAATAGCGAACGATTTTCTAATTGTTTTTTTATCTTAGTTTTTTCAGGCATTTTGTTAACATCATCCATATTCAATGGATACGAATAAAATTCATTATCATCCTCAACATATGATAAAAATTCAGTATTAATTTTTCGCATCGGAACAATTTTATTCAGGAATTTATATACGTCTTTATTTTGGGTTAGGATATGTCTTGGTCCAAAAGTATAGGGATGTCCACCGTAATACTGAGTCCGCACACCCGCACCAAGATGGTTGTTCTTTTCCACAAGAGTAACATCGAGGTGATTCAAATCATTTAAAGCGTAAGCCGAGGCACAACCAGCAAACCCACCACCAATTATCAAAGCTTTTTTAGTTTTTTTCATTTTTTATAAAATTCATTAATCATAACTATTGTTAACTCAACCTGCTCATCTGTAAGTTCAGGGTAAATAGGTAGACTTAAAATTTGGGTAACTTGTCTTTCAGTTTCAGGTAGGTTTTGCTTACTTTTGTCTAAGTCTTTGTAAGCTTCTTGTTTATGTATCGGTATTGGGTAATGAACTTTTGTTTCAACACCTTTATCTAAGAGAAATTTCATTAATTCATCTCGCTCATTTACCATAATTATATAGTTTTGATAAACGGCATAAGAATCTTTCTTTATGACCGGGTGAATTAAAGGACCTACTATCCTAGATCTATACTGATCAGCAATTTGATTGATTCTTTCAGTCCATGACTTTAATTCATTTAAGAAAATTAAGCCGACAGATGCTTGAAAAGTATCTAACCGCGAATTGAATCCAACTGCAATAATTTCATCTCTATTTTTATGACCATGGTTTCTCAATAATAATAATTTTTTTTGAATTGACATTGAATTAGTGCAGATAAAACCACCATCACCTAGCAAACCTAAATTCTTTATTGGATGCATGCTGAAGCAGCTTGTATCACCCCAGTTACCTATGTTTTTATTTTTATATTTAGCACCAACTGCTTGAGCGGCATCTTCGATAATTTTAAGATTATGCTTTCGCGCAATTTTTAAAATTTTATCCATTTCACAAGGGTTTCCAGTTAAATGTACTGGCATAATAACTTTTGTGTTTGAGGTGATACTTTTTTCTATACTATCAACTGCAATATTGTAATCGGCACCCACATCTACAAAAACAGGCGTGGCGCCAACTGCTTTTATAGCGTTTGCGGTTGCAATATATGAGTTTGAAACTGTTATCACCTCATCTTTTGAGGATATCCCAAGCGCCATTAAGCTCAAAAATAAGGCATCAAATCCTGAATTTACTCCAATAACATACTTGCATCCAATGAACTCAGCCATTTTAGCTTCAAATTCATGAACGGACTTTCCTAAAATATAATCATTATTTTGACCTAGCTCAATAAGTTTATCTAAAATTTGTTGCTGATAGGCATTAAATCTTTTATTAAGATCTATAAATGGAACTTGCAATTCAACCTCCGTAAAAATGCTTTATGCTATCAACCGCATATTCTATCTGGCTTTTGGTTATAAATTCATGAACCGGCAGGGACATAGATACTTTCGCTAAGCGTTCTGTTACGGGGAAATCGCCTTCAGAATAACCTAGATATCTCGAAGCTTTTTGAAGATGCATAGGTTTTGGGTAATGAATTTTAGCATCCACACCTTTTTGTATTAAATAATTTTTAAGTTCATCACGATTCTTGGCTTTGAATTGATAAAGGTGAAATACTTCGCTTAGGTTTTCATTACGCTCATTAAGAGTAATCTCAGGAATATCATTCAATAATTCATCGAAATAAAGTGCATTTTCTTGTCGAGATTTCGTAATGTTATCAAGCCTATTTCTTATTAAATATTTAGCAACTATTGCTTGGATACTATCAAGCCTCGAATTGAAAGCAAAGAATTCTGCATTATCTCTGTCAATCAAACCATGATTTCTCATTAATGATATCTTTTCAGCAAAATCAGCATCGTTGGTTGTCACAAAGCCCCCATCACCCCAAACATTAAGATTTTTAAGTGGGTGCATGCTATAACATGCGATGCCACCATAGTTTACCAAATCATTGTTATCGTATTTACTGTCAATTGCATGACAAGCATCCTGAACAATTTTTAAATTAAATTTTTCAGCAATTTCAAGAATTTCATTCATTGCACAAGGTCGTCCGGTCCAGTGCACTGGGACAATGCATTTTGTTTTTGAGGTAATTTTTGATTTGATTAATTTCTCATCGATATTGAAATCTTCTTTAATATCTACGAATACTGGCTTAGCACCAGTTGTGGCAATTGCTCCAATGGTTGCTATATATGTGAAAGGAGTAGTGATAACCTCATCACCTGGGCCAACTCCAAGTGCTTTCAAGCTTAAGAAAATGGCATCAGTCCCACTCCCAACTCCCATTGCATGGTTTGCACCCACTCTGCTGGCAAACAAAGCCTCACACTCATCAACATAGCTGCCCAAAGTAAATTGACTATCGGCCAAAAGCTGCTCAATTTCAGCAAAAATTTCTTTATGATCCTCAAATTGCTCTTTTAAATAATTATGATTAATGCTCAATGCATTATCAGTTCTATATTGATCCGGAAGGTAATTAGCCATGAAATAATCCTATTAATAGGTAATTAAAAAACATTATATATTAAGATACTAAAATAACTTACTTATATATTTGCATGGGTTGCCATAACTTATAGAGTTACCTCTTATATTTTTAGTTACATTTGAACCCATTCCTATCAAGGAACAGTTTTCAATTTCTACATTATTTTTTATACATGTATTAGTACCAATGTAGCAATTAGAAGATATTTTTACACTGCCAGAGACTGCAACTCCAGCGTTCAAGATTGAAAAGTCTCCAATCTGTGTATCATGCCCAATAAATGAGTTTGGCAAAATAATTACATTATTTCCTATGGTTACATTTCTACCAATTGAAACATTTTGGTAAATAATAGAACCGCTTCCAATGACAGCTGATTCAGCAACACTAGCCTTAGGGTGTATCAAAGTTTCTAGCCTATTCTTCTCTATTTTTAGTATTTCTAAAATCAACTTCTCTTTCTTATAGAAATTCTTTTCACTTCCTAATGCATTTACAATCTTAACATTCTGGTCAATGTTAGAAATATCACTCATGCCACCTATGATTGTCAAACCTGAAAATTTATTATTCTGTAAATCCTTGTTATCTTCGAGTAAACCAATTATTTCATACCTACCCTTCTCAAATTTATTAATTTCATTGATTGCATCTATTACATCTAAACAGCCGCCGCTAGCACCTAAAATTACAACTTTAGTGACCATTAAATAAAACCCATCATTAAATTAAACCTCATCATAATTACTTATTTAAGCATGTGCTCCAATGCTTTTATTAAATCCAAATAATTTAGAGTTTCTTTATTAGCTTCGTATTTGAGAGTTTGTGAAGCAGCAAGATTTCCAATCAAACCAATTGAATTGAAATTAATTTTATTAAGAAAAGTATGCCCAACGATTAAGGCTAAAAATGTGTCGCCTGCGCCCACACGATCCATAACTGAAACTGCGAAAGCGGGTGTATGATACTCAAAGTTTTTGTCAAAAAAGGTGCAGCCTTCAAAGCCTTGGGTTACAGCTATTTTATCAAAATCTATTTGATTCCTAAGATTTTTTATTTTTTCATTCAATGTTGAGGTTTTATCCTGCAACGTTAACGATAGTTCTTCGCTAGTAATTGATATAAAGTCTGCAGAATTCCACTTCGAAAGGTAATTATAGCCCCTATTTCCAGCATTTGTTTGGACATTCAAAGCAACAAAAGCATCTAATGATTCGATAGTATTAATAATAGATTTTGTAAAAAAACCATGGCCAAAATCAGCGCAAATAACTATATCGAACTTCTTTTCATTAAGATACTTAACAAATAATTTTTCAGAATCTTGATTCCAGGAAAGTTCAAAATTATTATTATAAAATTCAATTACTTTTTCTGAAGTATGGTTATCGATTATTCTCTCTTTTAATATTTCATTACCAAGATCAAGACTCTTTCTATCAATATTAGGCAACATCTCTTTTTGTGAATTATTTGTAATCAATGTTACATTGCTATGGATTGCTGCTAAATTTTTTGCAATTGCAACAGACCCGCCATCATAAACCTGGGATTCGCCTTTCTCAAAGACTAGAGATGCTCCCTTTGAGCTTCTTCCAAGAGGTCGATAACTGGAGTAAATATCTGTAATATCTTCTCCTATTATGCATACATTTAAGTCTTTAATAGAATTGAAGGAATCAACAATATCATTAAATTTAATTTTTTTTCTAGTAGTTTTCCACCAAAATGATTTAGATAAGTCTTGATTTGTTTCCATCATTTGATTGATGAGTTCTGATGAACTATGAGTCTCACCTGATGTAAAAACTAATGAGCCACCAATTTTCTCAATAGCAGATTTTTCTTTTAAAATATTTCCAGTCAAATCATCTGATAAATCATTATAGTCAGGACCTTTTATATATAAATTTGGTTTTAATAACTCTATAGTTTCGATTGAAGTCGGCCAACTATTTATTGCAACAAAGTCAACGCATTCTAGTGATGCTATTGCATCCGCTCTTTGGTTTTCATGAAAAGAAGGTCTTCCAGGACCCTTGTTAACAAACTTATCCTGAGTCAAAGTGACAATCAAAATATCACATTTAGATTTAGCTTCCTGTAAATATTTAATGTGGCCAATATGCAGTAGATCAAAAACACCATGGCATAAACCAATTATTTTATTAGCATTATCAGCGGAAATACTTTTTAATTCTTGTAATTCAGCTATTTTAGGCAAGTTATTCATTCATTATTTTAACGTTAAGAAATAATTATAATGGTGTTTTAGATGTATAAATACAAAGAGAGGCTAAACTTAGGATAATTCTTTTGCCAGCCATTGCTCAATAATTTTTTTGGCTGAGGGTTCGTAGCCTAATATTGACCTTAATGTTTTGGTACAAATTTGAATTGACGGCCTATCGCTGAGATTCCAATCCACTCCCTCCAGACCATAAAGCATTGCAAGGTCTGCAATTTGTTTAAATGAGATATCTGGTTCTGCAGAGCAATTAACAACTTTTAATTTATGTGTATTAGCACTATTGAGATTAGCTAAATTCCTAACATCAAAAACAGCACCCAAGCAGGAATTTGGGTTAGTTAATGTAAATCTTGATTTTGATTTGATAGCAACTAAAAGTTTTGCAAGAAAATTTTTACTTGCCTTATCTACGCCTTGATAGAGAAAAACTGGAAGTCTACATATTAAGAGATCAGCATCAAATTTAGTAGATATATCAATCAAATCTTCCTCTAAAAGTATTTTGCTTTCACCATAGTAATCAGAAGGTATCAGCGGAGTGCTATCACTAAGATATGTTAAATTTTTATCGAATACAGAAAAAGATGAAAGAAAGGTTATTTTTGATTTATTTGATTGTGAGTATTTAATTTTATTGAGAATATTTAAAACTAGAGAATTGACCTCAAGGTAATCATCCAAACATCCACCTTGAATAGGATTTCTTGAAGCTATAACCAGTATATTATTGAATTCAATATCTGAGTATTGATGGTAATCCTTATAGCTAATAACTTTATTAAAAAACATGCTGTTGCGAGATTCTGGTTTTGTGCTTAAACCATAAAAATTATTCTTGGTTTTATCAAAAGATAAAATAAATTCTGTTGCAACATTTGAACTTGCGCCTAAAACTAAATAGTTATTTTTGCACATAGAATTGCTCATTATAATTGCTTAAAAATTTTTGATAATTTTTCTTCAAAATCATCTAAGCCATTAAATGTTAATTGGTTTTCTTGTGCCCACGGTCTTATTTGATCGTTCCTTACATGCTCTTTAAATTTTTCCCATGGAGCATGGACTCTTTCAATTGGCGGTCCAAGGAAAGGAACATCCGAACAAACAGGTAAAGTAAAAGTTCCTCCCCAGCCACATTGAATGTAAATTTTAGATGACATGATTAATTTTGCATCTGATAGATAATCATCAAACCTGTCTTTAGAAAATATTAGATTATCCATATCGCCTAAAATTTTTTTTAAGAAAGGTAATGCTCCTCTGGAAGAAACTATGACTATGGGAAGATTTGTTATTAAGGTGATAATTTTATAGTATGCAATGATGTCTAGTGGCTGCTCGTCTTCGCTTGAAGAGTTAATTGATGAACCTCTAATGTGCCACGAAACATAATCACTTCTATCAATTGGATTAATACAATCCTGTGCTCGCATAAAAAAGTTTTTAGTTGGGTATTTGATCTGCATAATCTCAGTCATAACGACGGCAAACTTTGCAACGTGAAAATCTGACCTAGATAGAATCTCCTTTTGAAATGGAACATAGCTATTTGAATGGAAATCAATATCTTCAAAGTTACAAATTTTTATGAATGTTTCATCTAAAATAAATTTACCAACATCTTTGAGTTCATTTAAGAATCTTGCTCTTATGTTTTCATCTGGGTATGTGTAGTGCCAGTCTAGTCTGAACTCATCAATAGTAATATAAAAATTAATTTCATAACCGGCTGATTTAAGATATCTAGCAAAAAAACAAAAATCTACAAAATCACCGTAAGTAACTGGTGAAGTGAGGCAGTCCCAAACAAGCGTTAGTTTTCTATGTTTAGATTTTAAAAGTAATTCAATCTCTTTGTGTGCCTTATTTAAAATTAGTGAGTGACGCTTAGAGTCAATAAGGCTCAAAAGGTGGTTATGAATAGATATAAATAAACGTGTTTTTGGAAGAACTTTGTTGAAAAGCCCATTAACTGGATAGTAAAGCTTAATTAAGAAGTTTAATTTATTCATGGCATGCGCTCATTATTTAAATTTTTGCAGGAGGATTATACTGACTTAATCGATAATTTTTAAAGATAGAGTGGTCTCAACTTATAGAATTAGATCTTATATCTATAATATTATTACAATTTTCTAATGTTGAAAGCCTGTGGGCAATCATAATTACAGTGATATCATGATCTAGGTTTTTTAATGCTTCTATAACTTTTAGTTCTTTTTGACTATCAAGAGCATTTGTAGCTTCGTCGAGGATAAGCACTGAAGCTTTTCTATACAATGCACGGGCTATACCAATACGCTGACGCTGACCGCCAGATATTCGAGCCCCTCTCTCACCAACTACTGTTTGGTAGCCATTTGGAAATTCATCGATGGTTTCAGCTAATTGAGCAATTTCTGCAGATTTCTTCACTAAATCGTGGTCTATTTCATCAGGATGAATTCCAAAAGCAATATTGCATGAAATAGAGGCATCTGATAAAAAAATTACCTGCGGGACATGTGCTATATGAGTTTGCCAATCTTCTACACTGACATCTTTACCTACTAAATCACCATCTACATACAAACCACCAACTGATGGCTTGAGTAGCCCCGCAATAATATCAATTAAGGTGCTTTTACCACTGCCAGTCTCACCAATAATACCAAGCCACGAGCCTCGTTTAATCTCCAATTCAAAGTCACGAAGTACGTATGGTAAGCCTTCAGAATACCTAAACGAGAGGCCTTTTAGATGAATTTTTTCTTGAAAAATAATCTTTTTATCAAAAGCTCTATTTCCTTTAAAACTTTTAGATTTAGCTAGAATTTCAAGCACATCTTGTAGAGAGCGTTGTTCGCCCTTTATATATGACCAAGCAGCATAAGACTGTTGTAAATTAGGCAGGAGACGTTGTGCGCCAAGAGCCATGAAACCTAGTATAGGAATAGATCCTTGAATTCCACCAGGTTGGAGTGAAAAAACATATGCTAAAAGAACAATCAGGACAATTGCTAAAGCCTCTAGGATTGGACGAGGACTGTTACTTATAAAAGTAGTATTCGCCTGCGCTGCACGAAAACTGACATCATCTTTTTTGTAAATATCAACAAATTCTTTATGACTAGTATCTAATATTATATTACGTATACCACCTAGCGCCTCCTGTAGTGTCTTTATTACTAGAGGCCCTAATTCAGCAGCTCTTTTACTGTTATATATCAGCCTGGATCTAAAAAAAAATGTCATTAGTATATAAATGATAGAAAAAACAGAGAGAAGGATAATAGTAATTAATGGCTCAAGAGATAGTAGAATACTTAAAATCCCGATAGTAATTAAAACTGAGCTAACAAATATTAGAACGTTATTAATAACAGAAATTGCATTGTTTAATTTTGGTCCCATGACAGAAATAAGTTCACTAGTATTCTGATTTAGATGATCTGAATATGGTTGATTAATTATATTCCTAAATGCATCTATACTTAATTCAGACCCTGTCCTAAAAGAAATAGTTATACTAAGACGCAACAAAATAGTCCTAAAAATAGCGGAAACAAGAACACACCCAACAAAGATTAAACCAAATGTCACGAGAAGTTGATTTTGCTCTGTTATGTCAAAAAACTTAATGAAGGGTTGAGCTAGAGGCATATTAAATAAACTTTCAGGTGAAGCAATAACACCCAAAAAAGGGATTACTGCACCTAAACTGAGCACTTCGGCGAATGATGCAAGAATCATCATTATGAGCAACAAAAGGAGCTGAATCTTACGCCGCCGCCCTAAGAATTTCCATAACTGGTAAAGCATATTAAATAAACTTGAATGATCAGTAACTAATTTCAAATTACTCATTTAAACGAGACTTCATACTCAGCTTTACCAACTATTGCATCTATAACAGTTGTAACCCAAATCATATGAATACACTCAACAATGTTATATGCGTTACTATCTACCCAGAAGTTAATATCTCCAGTTGACTTAAGACTATTAGCTGAACTTCTGCCAGAAAAAGTAATAACTTTAAAACCCATTTCTTTTGAGGTTTTTGCAGCATTGATAATACTTGGTGATTCACCACTCACGCTAGTTAAAACAACCACATCATTATTTTTACCGTAAGACTTGATAGCTTCGGATATCCAATTTTCATAACCATAATCATTGCTGTAACAAGTTATAAGATCTGCTTCATTAAAAGTTATGCCTCTTATTTTAGCTTGTTTAGTGAAATCAACCGCTGCGTGAGCAGAAATTGCAGCACTTGCCCCATTACCAGCAAACATCATCTTTGCATCATTGTTCTTAACTTCATTTGCGAGATTCTTAAATTGATCTAAAAGATTATAAATTTCATCATTAAAGGCAAGCTTTCTATATGCGTCAAAGTACGTCTTGTAATTAAATTCCATTGTTAATCCAGGTTATATAATTTATGTTTTTCCATCCATTTAAGATTATAGTTTTCATCCTTATCCTGCAAAACGTTATCCCTAAATAAATCAATCATCTCTTGAATTGCAATTTCTACTGTTTTTGTTGGCTTAAATCCTGTGTTCAGAAGCTTATCTGAGTTAATTCTATAAGATCTAGGATCGTTGGAAGGCTTTATTTTAATTTTTGCATTAGTTTTTAAAGACACCATATTTGCAATATCTAAGATAGAAATATTTTCAAAGCCTGCATTAAATACACCAACATGCTGTGGATTTTTAATAAAATGAATGTAAACATTGGTAATGTCATCAATATGAATATTTGGTCTTGTTTGGTCTCCACCCAAGACTGTTATTTCGCCTTTTGATAAGGCTTGCATGGTCAATAGATTAACAGCCACATCAAGCCTCATTCTATCCGAAAAACCACAAACAGTTGCAGGTCTAATTATTTGAATAGCCATTTTATCTGAATAACTTAAAAGAACTTTTTCAGATACCATTTTTGTTTTGTTATATTCTGAAATCGGGTCGAGCTCTAATTCCTCTATAACCTGCTCTTCATCCTTAACACCATACACACTTCCAGAGGAAGCATATATAAACTGTTTAACTCCACATTTTGATGCTTTTTCAGCAAGAAGCATTGTTGCCAAACAACTTACTTCCCACGTAAGCTTTGGATTCAAATCTCCGCATGGATCATTGGCTACTGAAGATAAATGAATAACGACATCATGGCCATTTAAATTATATTCATTAATCCTCCTAATATCGCCTTCAATTACAGAAAGGTTTTTATGACTCGGCAGATTATTTCCAAACCACATAATATCAAAGGCAGTTACTTCATAGCCTTCTTTTAGAAGCTTGGGAACCAAAATAGTCCCCTTATAACCACAAGCACCTGTTACAAATATTTTCATAGAAAAATATAATTTTAAAGATTTTATTATATGTTATTGATCTCTTTAGGGCTTATGTTTTTATCATTCTTGCAACATAATCAGCAATTGATAGAGAGCAAGTCAATCCTGGACTCTCGATACCTTGTAAAATTATACAATTGTCAATTTGATGGTCGTTGGGGCCGAGGATTGAAAAGTCTGCAAAATTATCATTACTTTTTTGTATCTTAGGTCTAATTCCAACATAATCTTCATGCAGTTTTTCTTCATTTAAACCAGGCCAATATTCTTTTATTGCTCTGACAAAATTTTGTTTGATTCCAGGCTCAAAAGTGTAATCAATCTTGGAGGTAATATAAGTATCAGGACCAAATCTTACCGATCCATCTATATCAAAACTTGCATGTATACCCAATCCATACTTTGTTGGCAATGGATAAACTAAGTGATTAAATGGTGATTGACCAGAAAGCTTAAAATAGTGCCCTTTAGTATAATTAATATCTTTAATGATATTTTTATCTTTAAATAATTCAATATTCTTTAATTTACTTGAATGCAGGCCAGCACAAAAAATAATTAGTTTACTTTTTATTTCAAAGCATTCCTCTGTTCCAGTTTTTATTGTCGAATGAAAGTTGTCTCCAATTTTTTTTGTATTTTTCAGATATGAATTTAATGAAATTAAACCATTATTACTAACTATATCATTCTCAAGAGAATTGCTATAAGAATGAACATCTAGGATGCCAGTTTCAGGTGAATATAAACCATAATCTGCTTCAACATCTGGTTCAAGTTTTTCAATTTCAGCTTTATCTATAATCCTTAGAGGTTCTGCATGAATATAATTTGCATTATTTATATATTCTTTAAAAATATTTATAGATTTTTTTTGATTAGACACTAAGATCTTGCCAGTCTTTTTGTTATAGATATTTTTTTTAGAGCAATAATCATAAATAAGTTTGTTACCGCTATTGCAAAATTTTGATTTTAAGGAATTTTTTGGATAATAGAAGCCAGCATGAATAACACCTGAATTTCTTGCAGAGACTTCTTCGGCTAAATGAATATTTTTTTCAACCAAAATAGTTTCATACCCAGACTCCGATAGACTAGCTGCAATAGATAAACCTATTACACCTCCTCCAATAATCAGAACATTTGAGTCTATGATATCCATATTAAATTTAGAATGAATGATGAAATGTTTTTTAAATAATATTTAATGGCGACTTATATGCACCATAATTTTGCTTGATACTTATAAATATAATATCTTGCATGACCTAACAACATAAAATTTTTATGAGATATTTGCTCTGAGTTTATTTGGCATAAACCTTAATGTTTTTTATAACTCTGTTTTGTCTCCAATTGCTAAAAGCATTACTTCTTTACTGAATCTTATAATTTTATTCAACTCTAAGTTGTAGCTAACTTCATTCATTGGACTATATGGTATTGGCAACTTTGAAATCAATCTAAATATATTTTCACTATATGGATATTTCCAAATAAAAGGTAATTGCCTAAAATGGTGAACCTTCACATTTCTAAATCCAGTTTTTATCATAATATCTCGCAATGAAGGAAGGGTAAAAGGAGTCACATGAGTATGATCTTGATAAAAAGGCCCCCAGCCCATGTGAATCCAACTTGGGCACATTATGACCGATCTGCCACCAGGCCTAAGAATTCTTAATGTTTCCCCTAGAAGTTTTTCAGGATCGTTTAAATGCTCAATAACAGATTTAGAAAAAACAACATCTATGGAATTATCTGGTTTATTAACTTTATCATTTTCTATATCGAGAATCTGAACTTCGTGAGGTAAACACAATTCTCTAGATGCCGTATCATAGTCACATCCGCTTACCTGATATCCTATCTCTGCAAAAGCTTTTAGCTGATCACCTCTTCCACAACCAATATCTACAAGATTTTTATATTCTGGCTTGAGGAAATTATCTTTTAGGTGTTTTGCTAGTTTGAGTGGGTAATCGGTGTAGGGTCTTTTTTCCTTGCTGTAGAATGTTTTAAGATAATTGGACATATTTATGTTTGAATTTAATTAATTTAGATTATATTGCTACTACAATTATGAGTTGTTTTATTTACTGCCGAATTAGACTTCCACCAATTTGGCAATTTTTTTTTGGTAAATATTGCGGCTATTAAGGAAAATATTTTTAACAAATACCATAATAATTTTTCAATATAAGTATAAAAATATTCAAAAAAATGACTGGGTTTCATAAGCTGGAAAATAAACAAGTTTTTATGCTTATTTTTTAGATATTTTAACTCCTTTAAAAGGATCGACTTTATATCTCTTGAAATGCTTTGCGTAATTGATGTTTCGTCATCTTTTACTGACAATATCTGAAGTTTTTTCGCAAAAATCCATGATGGATTTTTTTTAAGCATTGAAAAAAACCAATCCACATCTACAAGCCATTGCAGATTATTATCAAACTTCTCTACAACAGAATTTCTAACAATAATATTACTAGGCGAACCAGTTACATTCCTTAAAAAAAGATACTGTGGAAAATATTTTAAAACTAATTGAGTAAATCTTGAAAAAAAATAGGGCGCGAAACTATTTTTAGAAACTAAATGCACACACCTCAAAAACACTAAATCAGGCATGTTATGTTCTTGAATAATTTTTTTAAGATTATAAAAAAAGTTTAAGTCAATCGGGCATTCGTCTTGATGTAATACAAAAATATAATCTGATTGAGCATTTTCGATTAGCATATTCCAATTATTAACTGCCCCAAGACTAACATCATTTTTTTGATACTTAATCTTGCCATACTTGAAAAGAATATTTTCATGCACTAAATTTTTAATTTTATCTGACTTAGAATCATCAAATACAATAATATCAATACCATCTTTATAAGCTGATAATTTGAAATGATTAAAAATTCTAGAAATACCATCTACGTATTCGTATGAAGGAATTAGTACTGTTATATGAATATCTTCTTTCATTTTAAAAATATTCTAATTTTGAGTCTTAAAGAACTTGGAACAAAAATTTCAAATATTATGGATCTTATTTGTATTAAATTATATTTAAAAGTTTCAAATAAATTCATTTTTTTTATATTTGCATCAGAAACATTAAATCCATGTCTATAGAGATGATTATAAACACTTGCGACCCATTTACCTTTAACTACTCCATTAAGATATGGAAGAATGATCTTATCTACCGCATAAAACTCCTCATACTTGTCACTTCTTTTGCTTCCTTCAATCTCAAAGCTCCATGCTGATTCAGAAACATCTAGAAGGTCAATTAAAGTTTCTTTTTTAAACAAAGACCATGCTGTTGAAGTTCTATATAGCCTATTCTTATAAATCTTGCCAATTCCATCAAATATTTTTTCATCGTATTTAGGTCTAGGACTCAATCTTAGGTAATCCCAATGATTTTCTACAGCTATATTTGTATATTTTAAAATATCTTTGGTATTAATTTTTTTGTATAAAAAAACATCATCAAAAATTAAAATAACATATTCTTCTTCAATTTTACTCATGCACTTAAGAATATTATCTGACCATGAATATTCATCACCAATCTGTAGAGCATTAAAAATATCGATATCTGTTTCCTTAAAATTACTGCCAAGATAGATTTTATAAGGGCAGTCTTCCCAATATTTTTTATAAGTTTCTGCAAGAGGTTTCCATAAATCCTCTGCGCCATCATAAGTACATACTAGAATTGCAACTTTTTTGGAATTAGAGGTACTCATCTCTGAATTGAAATAGCATTAATTATAAAAATTTTTAATGCTTTCAGTAATATAGTCGATTTGATTATTAGTTAATTGTGACATTGATGGTAACCATAGGCCAACGTTACCTATATTGTGAGAAACTGGATAGTTGCCAGGATAATTGTAAGCTTTTTGTTTATTGATAGGTGGATACATTATTCTTGATCCAATCATATTATTTTTTAAGTGTGATTGAAGTTCCTCTCTATTTTCAACTAAAGAGTCGATAAACCAAGGAGAGGTATGTTGAAAATTATGCTCAAAAAAACTTATTTGCTTAACACCATTTAAATTATCTACATATTTTTGATAAATTTCTTTCTTTCTTTCTATTCTCCATGATAATTTTTTTATTTGCTCAATACCGATAACGGCTTGCAATTCAGTAAACTTAAAATTATAGCCAATAGAGTCGTGGAAATCATTGCCACCCGAAGAACGTCCAAAATCTTTTAATTTTCTTATTTTGTTTGCAAGCATATTGCTGTTTGTTATGAGAGCTCCTCCTTGACCAGTGGATATAATCTTCGGAGCTGAAAAAGAAAAACTTCCAATATCTCCCTTAGTACCGATATGAGATCCATCTGGGTAAAAAGATCCTAGAGATTGAGCAGCATCTTCTATTAAATATAAATTTTTGTCTTTACAAAGATCTAGGAAAGGCTCGACGCCATTTTTGGGATATCGGCCATTAGCTGACATCAGCATTATTGCCTTTGTTTTGGGCGTTATCGCTTCTCTAGTTTTTTCAATATCAAGACAAAGGGTTTCACTTTCAACATCTACAAACACTGGCTTAGCACCGAAAATTTCCATCGAATTAGGTCCAGCTATCATTGTATAATTAGGAATAATGACTTCATCACCAGCCTTTATACCTAATGCAAGAGCGGCCAGAGTCAGGCTAATAGTTCCATTATTTACAAGAATGCATTCTTTAGACCCTGTGAACTTAGCTATTTCTTTTTCAAGTATTTCAGTATTTTTAAATTCTGTTATAAATCCGTCTTCTTGCATATATTTATTGATAGCATTTCTTTCTTCTTCTCCGAACCAAGGCCTCATTTGCATGATAAATTCATTATTCATTTTTTTATTGCTTCAATATTAAGACTCAATAGAAGACCTTTTTCTTTATCCATATGAGGATAATAAGCCTGACTATGATCATCATAATCTTTATGGATTGTTTGCTTCCAATCATATCTTTCTACATATTGAAAACCATTAGATTCAAGCAGACCCTTTAAACTTTTAAAGGTGTATGCAGTTTTATGAAAAAGCATTTTTTTAGTTGATTTTGTTTCTATTTCCATCCTGCCAAATAAGGGTCCCAGAATTGACTTAATATCTCCAGTTAATTTATATAAATTTACCAAAGCATCAAAATCTGGTACAGCAATTCTTAGCAACCCATCAGGTTTAAGAACTCTACGCCATTCTTTTAGAACTTTTGGTGCATGTTCAATATCAAAGTACTCAAAACTATGGCTTGAATAGATTAGATCGACGGTGTTATCTTTAAACATCGATAAATCGTCAATATTAGATTTGAAGTCAATATGAGGAAAATCGCAATAATCAATATGGATCCAACCAGGGATCTCTCTATGCCAACACCCTAAGTTTAAATTTAACTCCTTCAAAATTTTATCTTATCTGATTCTACGCCTGTAAAGGGGCCATTTTTAGTCTCAATTATCCTTGTATCATCTTGAAGAATTTCATAGCCATGACCACCATGAGCAAAAATAGCAAGATCTCCTTCATAAAGAATAAAATCCTCTAAAAAAGTTTTTTCTTCCGTGTATATTGAGCACTTCATTGAACCACTAATGACATAAACAGACTCTTGTGTTCTAGTAGCTTCCCTGGGAAACTCCAAGTGTGTATGCGTCTGTAAAATTTTACCTTTGTCATACCACCAAGATCCGGCTTGTATAAATAGATCATCTGGGGTTATAAAGTTCAAACCCTTTACCCAGTCACCCTTTCTATAGATTATTGAAAGGATTTTATCTTTGTACTTAATTGATTGCATTTTAATTATCCCTTTCAGATAGTATTGGATCCAGAATTGGCCATTCAATATTAATGGAAGGATCGTCCCATTTTACTGAAAATTGCTCTGATGCATCAATATAATCACCTTCATAGGCAAGCTTATAGTGATAAACTGCAGAATTGCTTTTAACCAAATAGGCATTTCCCATGCCTGGAGGAACTAACAAGCTTACTGGCGAAACTCCGTCTAATTTAAAAATTTCGTAGCGTTTATACATTTTTGAATTTTCTCTAAGATCAACTACAACCTGCATTATTTCACCGAAAACACAAGTAACTAACTTCCAAGATTTAGAATCTCCATGAATACCTCTAAGAACATTTTTTTTAGAGAAGGAAAATTTATCATGTTTAAAGATTAAGTCGCTCGGCAATTGATAATACTGATTATCACTATTAAAAGAAGTCCATATAGTTCCTCTTAAATCTGATGAAATTGAATTCTCAAAAATTTTAAGACCCAGAACCTTAGATTCATAAGTATTCACTTCAAAAGCCATTATTCAATTCCACCAAAATCTTTATACCTTAAATCATATTTAACCATTTCTGATACCAGCTCCTTAAAACTGTATTTTCTTTTCCATCCTAATTCTTGCTCTGCTAAAGAAGCATCTCCTAATAGTATCTCCACTTCTGCGGGTCTGAAGTATGATTTATCAACTTTAACTAGCGTTTTTCCACTTTTTTTATCAACACCCTTTTCATTAATTCCGGCACCTTCCCAATATAATTCAATATCAACTTCCTTAAATGCTAATTCTACAAATTCTCTAACAGAATATGCTTCACCAGTAGATATTACATAATCTTTTGGTTTATCTTGTTGAAGCATTAACCACATCGCTTCAACATAATCTTTTGCATGACCCCAATCTCTTTTAGCATCAAGGTTACCTAATTTAATAAACTCTTGTTTTCCATTAAATATATTGGCTACCCCTTTTGTAATTTTCTTGGTAACAAAAGTCTCTCCTCTTCTTGGAGACTCATGATTAAAAAGTATTCCATTACAAGCAAACATGCCATAGGATTCTCTGTAGTTAACAGTTAACCAATATGCATATAATTTAGCCACTCCATATGGTGATTTAGGATAAAAAGGCGTGTCTTCATTTTGAGGCTCAGTTCCGGGAATGCCACCAAATAACTCTGAAGTAGATGCTTGATAAAATTTACAATTGACTTTAGAGTCTCTTATAGCATCTAAAAGTCTTGCAGTGCCTATTCCCGAGACTTCTGCAGTATATTCAGGGACATCAAAAGATACGCCAACATGAGACTGCGCACCTAGATTATATATTTCATTTGG
>TARA_B110000008_G_scaffold146829_1_pt1 | contig 30222 bp, 26 predicted proteins | sample TARA_B110000008 | Tara Oceans TARA_B110000008 (sample SAMEA4396496) | marine metagenome | biome: Westerlies Biome; feature: [DCM] deep chlorophyll maximum layer (ENVO:01000326); material: water (ENVO:00002006), including particulate matter (ENVO:01000060) such as... | depth 40 m
CCAAGCCACCATTCGGATTGCCACCAAGGCTTCAAAATCACCATCCCTCAACAATCCAAAAGGTGCTCCAAATTCTACCGGACAATCCAATCGCTCACGCCAATCTTTGAGTTGAGCAATAGTTTCCGGAGTCCGAGGCAAAGGACCGAGAGCTGGCGTTGGATGCAAGCGGTCGATCAAGGTCTGCGTCTCCTGATACTGGTAGAGCTCAACATTGATAAGCGTTTGGAAATGTATCAAACGACCCAAATCGAGGATGTCTCGCACGCGCCTCACCACCATCCCTAGATCTGAGAGCTTTGCAATTAAGGTTTGCGCGACGAACTCATGTTCACGAATTTCTTTATCATCGACCGCGAAGAGCCTCTGCTCCTCGCTTCGCGCCGTCCCAGCTAAAGCCATCGTGTATATCCGGCCGTCAAAATAGCGAAATAGAACCTCTGGAGTTGCTCCCAAAAAACCCTCATCTTCTCCAATCCAGCCATATGGCCGGAGAGATTTAGGCATTTGGAACAAAGAAGCCAGAAGCGTGTCTGGCGAGCAATTACCCTTCCCCTTTTCGGTCACAACAGGGACCGACTTTTCGATCGTTCCTTGCCCGATCGCTCCAGAAACTTCGCGGAAAACCTCCGCGAATCTTACGGGGTCTGGCTCCTCCCATTGAATTCGGCACTCTCCTGAAGCGGGTGCCTTGTTTAGGACTTCAACCCGATCCGGAACGAGCCATGGCTTTTTCTCACTAAGCGAAAAATCATTCTTGTAGAAAGCCACCCCTCCGGCGGGTGGCTCTGCCAAGGCGGTAAATGGCCCATAGCCGACGAGAATATCGCCAGTCCGGGTCCCAAAAACCGCTCTCTCCATAATCAAATTAGTCTACCACACCATTCTTAACCAGCTCCGCAAAACTTGCTGCCTCAAGACTAGCTCCCCCGACGAGGGCCCCATCAATGTCTTTCTGTCCAAGAAGTTCAGCCGCATTATCAGGTTTCACCGAACCACCATACTGGATACGAATTTTTTCCGAGACTGAAATCCCATAAAGGTCCGTCAGCACAGACCGAACAAATTCATGAGCATCTTGGGCTTGCTGCGGCGAAGCTGTGACTCCGGTTCCAATGGCCCAAACGGGCTCATAAGCAATCACAGTATCAAGTGCCTGCTTCTCAGTCACATTTTTCATGCCTTCGGTAAGCTGATTGCGAAGGATCTCTTCCAACTTTCCATCCTCACGTTCTTGGAGAGTCTCGCCGATACAGAAGATCGGCTTCAACTCAACTTCGTGAGCTTTTAAAATCTTGGAGTTAATCAACTCGTCCGATTCGCCATAAATAGCCCGTCGCTCCGAATGTCCAAGAATGACGTAGTTTACAAAAATCTCCTTCAACATGATGGCACTCACTTCTCCGGTGAAAGCGCCATTATCCTTTTCGCTCATATTCTGCGCAGAGACCCGCACCTTGGAGTGAGCCAGTAACTCCGTAGCCTTCGGGAGCGATACAAAAGGTGGAGCTATCACGATGTCCACCCCTTTAGGGAGATCAGAAAGTCTGCTCTCAAAACTTTTAATAAAGTCTTCGGTGTCGGACGGTCCCTTGTTGAGTTTCCAGTTTGCGGCAATAATCGGCTTCCTCATATCAGTGTCCGGCGTAACTCACTCGGAAGCTTTACGCAAGACTGTTCACACCGCATAAAATTGTACTGTCTCGCTGTAATTTGGAATCAGCTCCACCAACAAGGCTTTTTCACCCACCTCCAAAGCATCGAAGCCCTCTCGATTCTCAATCTTTAAATAATCCATATCCCACATTAGCGCCCAACCTTTAAGATCAAAATCTTGTGGCTGAACAATTACCTCTTTTTGATTCTTAGTGAGTTGTGAGAACCTTGGTAAATGCTCAAAAATCTGCCCCCCTCCATTGTTAATTACAACAATGACACGCCCCTGACATTCGACTTGGGAAAACATGGCCGGGGCGGCCAAATCATAGAGTGTCGTCAAATCCCCAAACACCCCCCACGAATCCGGAGTCTCAGCAGTAGCACCGAGCCAGCTCGAAAGTTGACCGTCGATTCCGTTGGCACCCCGGTTCGCAAAAACCCGCGCGTAAGGAGTATCCCTCTGGCCATACTCATTCCATTCCCGAATTGGCAAACTATTACCGATAAACAAGCTCTCTCCAGTCGTCGCATAAACCGAAAGCAAATTAACCAATCCCGGCTCGCTGTCTGGAAACGACTCCAACCTCTCATCGATCTTAGAAAAAATTGGCCGCCCACCTGGGAAATCATCACGCACATCTCCGATGAAATCCACTTCACCCAACCCACGAATTACTCTGCCAACATTCCCATGAATCACTTTCGATTCTCTCGCTAGTCCCGGCAAACCATTCCGGCAAATCGAAAGGATTTCGGTCGAAGAATCTAATTCAAGATCCCGCCATAATCTCCCAGCCGGAACTTCGCCTAATCGTAAAATCCTTCCGGGCAAATTCCCTACAAAACTCTTTTCGGAAACTAAAAGGCCCTGAAGTAATTCACGGATTCCGCTATTTACGTCAGCCACCACCGGAATTCCTAGATCCCTTAAAAAGTAAAAAACATCTTCTCGGTCCTCCGGCTCCAACCCTCCCACCATTGCGATAATCCCTTTAAAGACTCCATCACCGAGAAAATCGCGTAGACTCTTAACTTCAAAAGAAATCTTCTCGGGAAGAAATCCCTTCACCCCAGCTTCCCACCCAGAACAATTGATTACCTCCTCCTCAAGGGGAACATTCAAATGAAGAGGCTTGCGACCATTCCATTGTTCAAGATTACCTGCTGCATAGTTTCCAAAAATCCCCTCTTGCTCAATCACTTGTGGAGCCCCGCTTCCCTGGAACCTTTCCGGTCGGTCCGCCGACACTACAACTAGTGGCAGGCCGCTGTAATAGGCCTCAACTACCGCAGGCAAACACTCAGCTACCGCGGTTCCGCTGGTGGTTACCACCACACAAGGCCGCCCGGTATCCTTGACCCGTCCCAATGCAAAAAAGGCCGCTCCTCGTTCCTCAAAATGCCGCCAGATCTGCAAACCGTCCGCAGACTCAAGCAAGGCGACAAACCCAGCGTTCCGGGCCCCCCCACAAACCACAAAATCACCACAACCCGCCTCTAGGAGCCGGTCAACGACCATCTTCTCTACATTCACCACTTAAAACTTCTCTACCAGCAAGGAAGCATTATGCCCACCAAAGCCGAAGGAGTTGCTCAAAGCAGCTCTAATTTCAACCTCACGCGCGGTGTTGGCACAGTAGTCGAGATCACACTCGGGATCCTGATCTTCAAGGTTGATTGTAGGAGGAATCACACCATCACGAATGGCATTGATACAGGCAAGGATTTCGACGCCCCCCGCAGCACCTAAGAGGTGCCCGGTCATAGACTTGGTCGAACTAACAATAAGGCCTTCCTTAGACCACTTCCCGAATGACTTCTTGATCGCCTTACTCTCGCAGATATCACCCTGCGGAGTCGAAGTGCCGTGCGCATTCACATATTGCACATCCTCAGGGTTTAAGCTGGCATGCTTGAGAGCCATATCCATGCAACGAGCCGCCCCCAAACCTTCAGGATGAGGAGAGGTCAAATGATAGGCATCGGCGCTGAGGCCATACCCGGTGAGTTCGGCGAGAATAGTTGCCCCACGCTTTTTCGCATGCTCCAGTTCTTCAACCACCACAACTCCTGCACCTTCCCCCATGACAAAACCATCACGACCAGTATCGAAGGGACGGGAAGCGGCGGACGGGTCATCATTGCGAGTACTGAGGGCCTTCATATTCCCAAACCCAGCAAGGCCCATAGGTAAGATCGCTGCTTCAGAACCTCCGGCAATGAAAGCCTCGGCATCTCCAAACTTAATCATGCGCCATGCTTCACCAATGCTGTGATTAGCAGTCGCACAGGCGGTGACAATAGCCATGTTCGGGCCACCAAACCCATGCTCCATCGAGAAAACCCCACTCGCAATATTGGAAATCATCATCGGAATGGTAAAAGGCGATACCCGGCTTGGACTACGGTTGAGAAGAACAGTATGGTTGTTTTCAAGAGTGCCTAGTCCACCGATGCCACTTCCAAGCATCACACCCACGCGGTCACGATCAATTTCACTCTCAGTAAGCCCTGATTCGTTCAGAGCCATTTGGGCTGCCGCAATAGAAAGGTGCGCATAACGATCCATACGGCGGGCATCCTTAGGGTTCGAAAAATATTGGGTGTGATCAAAATCACGAACCTCGCCACCAATCTTTACTGGATACTCGCTTGTATCCATGGACTCGATCAAGTTGATCCCACTCCGCCCGGCTTTCATGCTTTCCCAAGTTGAGTTGGCATCATTTCCCAAGGGGCTCACGGCCCCGATCCCTGTCACTACGACGCGTCGATTTTCCATTGCTACAAGAAGGTTAGTTGGTGATTAGCTTGTGTTTCCTTGAAAAGCAAGGACTGTACTGCTTCGGATTTAACCCAGCTTCCGATGTCCACCCCGAATATTTTGGGCCGAACACTCAGGACAGGTGGAAAGTTTAACCCGGCTTTTCTCGGGGTAACGCTTACCACATAAGTGACATTCTCTTGTGGATAATCGTAACCTACGTTCATTCCGCCGGTCCGCAAAAAAGGAAAAAGCCCAGTCTACTAAAACCCAAACGAACGCCAGAAGGACGATCACCACAAGAAGGTCGGTAAACGAAGAAATCATTATTCGGAAGGTCGATTCACAACTTCTGCTTCAAGCCTCCAAGTTCGCAACGAACCTTTTTTAGTGACGGGCTCTATCGTTGTGCTTTGCAGCCTCTCCAAAACCGGTTGAGTCCGGACGTCATTCGCTTTTTCCCACCAACTCTCAACCGCGACAACGCTCCCCCGCCAGTCTGCGGTTAAAACAATCGACCAAATTTCACCCTCACTCATCAACTTAGGATCCTCTGGCCAATCGAAAGGAAAATCGAAGGGCTTCAATCCATCGGGGCCTTCGATGACCTTGACCTCGATCCACCAATTTTCTTTTTTGGTCGCATATCTCACTGAGGCCACAGCATCTGGCCTAGGAAGAGAATCCGGTCCCATCCCAGGAAGGTTTGCCAACCTCGCCTCGGGCTGAGGAAGCGAAATCTGACGCAAAGTTGGTTCATAGCCCCGAGGAAAGGTAGCAGCCATGGCCTTCTCGACAACATGCTCAATGACAGTAGAATCATTGACATTCCACCTTTGCTGAAAAAGCGTTTTACGATCAATCAACTCGGCCAACCAACGATTTTGCTCCGCATCTAAATCTACCACCGCGACATCAATCTCATTTTGCTCAAGCTCCACCGACCCTGCGTCATCTAATTGAAGAAATCCATAGATCCCACCCCAAAACGCCACTGAAACCACGAAAGCGATAAACAAGCGATACGAGGAACCGTGTCCCCGCCGCCAGTCAAAAACCATCCCGGCAGCCCGGTCACGTAAAACTTTTCGATAATGCCAAAACATTACTCAAGGAGCCTTCTCTACCCCATCCTCACGGCGATAGCCTTCAAAGATTCGTATCCCGTTTAGCTTAGCAATCGTGTTAATCAAAATCTGACGTTCCGCCATTGTCGCTTCGGAATCCACTTTAATCGCCACCGCCTTGGTTCCCCGCTTTTCGGCGGTCTCCAAAACAAGCCCCCCAAGGGAAGCCTGAGGCACTTTAACTCCTTCCACATAATAAACCGGACCCGATGCTGTGCCTTTTAGCATGACTACCACCGGATTTTCATCACCCAGACGGACGCCACGAAACTCGGACGGCGGCAGTTTGATCTCAACGTAGCCCTCCTTTGCTACTACCCCGGTGAACATCACCAGTGCGAGGAGCAAGGCGATAAAATCGAAACCCGGAATCACGAAAATCCACCCGGGACGCTCAGGCAATGACATCTTGAGCTGCATAATTCAGAAATCTTTCTTCTCGGTAACCTTTGGCCCCATGGATGGATTCTTAGACTTTGGGTCCAAGTTTTTAGCCTGCTGCTCCAAACTATCGCGAAAAGAAACGATCCGATCATGTTCACGGCTGTCGCACACAATATTCACGGTCTCAATTCCAGCTCTTTCAAGACGGTGCAGCATTCGTTGAGCCTTCCCATAAAGATAGAGGTAGACGAGATAGGAGGGAATCGCGAGTGCCAGCCCGACCGCTGTGGAGACCAAGCTTTGAAACATGCCACCCGCTAAAGCCGCCTGAGCCACCGCCGAATCAGCTGCACCCACCTTCATGAAAACTTCAATCAAACCGAGAACCGTCCCAAACATTCCCAGCATTGGAGCTAGCATCGCAACCCCGAGCAAAACCCTCATGTAGCGCTCAATCCGTGGCACTTCCAACTGACCAGCTTCTTGTGCGATCTCACGCAGGTTTGTCCGGTCCAAATGATGGCGCATTAAAATCGAGTGAATCACGCGCGCCTCCGGGCCCCGCGCCCGCGATGCCTCGTGCAAAGCTTCGGCATAGGATTTTTTACGGACGTGATTGGTGATTCCCAGTAGCAAATCGGCAACCTTGGAACGGGCATGCTGAAAAAAGACCATGCGTTCCACCATGACCAAGAAACCCACAAAACCGAGAACAACCTGTAACCACAGGATCACTCCGCCAGCTTCGTTTGGAAAGTTCACAAAAGCGAAATACCAGAAAATACGCCAAAGGACCAGCGATTACGCGCCAAGACTCACATTCTTCCGGTCTGGCGAGATGAATTCTTGCCAAACCTGCTCGCTCGCCTGCTTCCGAAAGCCGAAAAGCGGTCTCCATTTCGGCGCGCGCGGCTCGTTAAGAAGTTGCATTCCAATCTCACGGGGTAGGCGATTAGCTTTCCGCGTGTTACAGGGGATGCATGACGTCACGATGTTATCCCAAGTCGTTTTTCCGCCTTTGTCTCTTGGCATGACGTGATCGAGATTTAAGTCAATCTCCGGGAAAATCTCGGCACAATATTGGCAGGTGTATTTGTCACGAAGAAAAACGTTCTGCCGTGTGAACTTTACCTCCTTGCGGGGGACACGATCATAAAGCGCTAAAACAATAATTTTAGGAACCCGTAAAGCGACCTTAACGGAGTGGACCAATTCAGCAGCAGCAGACTCTCTTTGCTCACCTGAATACTCCACCCAGGATCCGATATCGTGGGTTTGGTAGCGACATTCCCCCTCTGTTTGCACCACTTGGGCATGGCCCAAGCAAAGGAGCTTTAACGCTCGTTTTACCGAGCAAGTGTGCACCGGCTGCCAAAGCCGATTCAGGACTAGGACAGGACGCTCAAGCACAAATTCCATAGAGAAATAGCAATTACCAAGGCAAATACAGATTCCTTGAAGATGAGGCAATCTTAAATTGACCTTCAAATCCATTCTTCCACGTCTTTTGACTCGCCCGATTAATAGGTCATGGTTATCCCCGCCCATGCCCTTTCCAAAATGTCTGGTTTCATTCGCCTTTGTTGTCTGCCAAATGGCCCCTGCTGATGAATTGAGTGAGACCCTAAATGCCCTCACGACCAACCGCCAAAAGCTTGAAGGATACCAAGCGACCTACGAGCTGAGCTCAAACACAGACCAAACGGGCACCATCGAAATTGGTGTCGATTTCGAATCTGGATGGGCGTATCTCATATCAGAATTCAAGGATGAGAAAGGCAAGCTAGTAAAACAAGGCAAGCAGTGGACCACCACGGACGGCATCTATCTTCTTCAGTCAGCTGATCAGAAAATTGCTTTCGAAGGATTCGGAAAACTAGCAAAACGATACCGCAAGCTTGTCGAGATCATCAACCCAGATAGGGAGCTCAGCATTCCATTGCGGATCGAACCGTATTTGTATTTAGACGAGGCTCACGTTCGCTTGGGAATCGGCTACAGCACCCATGAGACTGAGCTTCTGAATAAAACCGAAAAACTCATCAGCAAAACCGATAACGAAATCATCGCCGATCTTGGCAAACTTGGCAGGGTCACCTTCGAAACCAAGACTGGTATTATCACTTCACAAGTCATCAAATCCGCAGAGAAAACTCGCTCGTTGAAGCGAACAATCTGGGTCAATGACCCTGGCAAAAAAGCGATATCTTCCCGATTCAACATCGACCTTGAAAAGGTCCAACGCCAAGACCTTAGAAGTTCCGGAATGAGCCAAGATTTCACACGGCGGGTTTTCCAAGAACTCATCGGCAACGCTTCACGTGACCAACAACTCGCAAATTCAATGCGCACCCGCCTGTTGTCCGTTGCCAATCAATTTGTCGACTTTTTAGATCAGGAACCGCTGAACAAAGCTGGATTTATAAACAACGATTTCTTTTTCAAATTTCTCGATCAAGCTATGGCTAAAACCGCTGAGCGGCTGGAACAAGACGGTAAAAAAATCGCAGCAACTGATATTCTTACTACTCCTGAATCCCGCAATGCTTTTATCGCGAACCTCGTCAGATCTTTTCGCCAGCAAGCTCCGCCGAACAAGAAGCAGGAATATCTTGCTGAAGTTCTGAATGGAAAATTGGAGGGCTCTAAAGGCTCAGCTCTCGTCACTCGAGTTCTAATTGAAGACTTTATTGAAAATGCCTACTACCGCGTTCGGATTGGTCGCGGCATCGACGCCTATGTTCAACAACTTAAAGGGAAATAGACTCACTCTCTTCTGCATCGATACAAAAAAAGAGCCACCTTCGATTGAGGCAGCTCTTATGAAATAGAGTCGAAGATGACCTTAACGGCGTCGACGTAACACTCCAAGCCCCGCAAGGCCGAGAAGCAGGACTGAAGACGGCTCGGGAACAGCGGTAAATCCAGCTCCTGCGAAAACCGCAACGTGCTCCTGTTCGGTCATACCATCGAAAGCTCCATTGTTGACCGAGTAATTTGCCAAGTCGAAGGCCTGTGGCCCACCTCCAAGCCGCTGAGCAAAGCCATCTTTGTATTCCCAATCTTCCCCGGATCCGTCGGTGTTAATATCACCAAAAATATCAACAACGTTTCCATCGCTGAAGAGCTCAATGGCGTCATCACCATTGATGTTTGCCGCACCATTGGATAAAATAGTGAAATTCTGAACAAAATTATTAGCAAAGAAATCTTGGGATGCCGTGTTAGGAACAATTACGAAAACGTCTCCAGTCGCCGCAGATCCGGCAGGCAGAGTGAACTCCTGACCATCAGAACCCCCTCCATTGTTAGCAGAACCAACTCCCCAAGCGGTGAGGTCCGGAACTGGCGCGACCGCTTGAAGAATGATTGACTTCGGATTCCCTCCACTAAGATCGCCATCGGTGATGGCCGAGATTACAAATGCAGCTTGGCTTGAAGAAGCGAGTAACAGTGGCGCGATAGCCACTGCAGCTAAGTGCTTAGTTCGAGTATTTATTTTCATTCTACTACTTTCTGAAGGGGTTATATCTCTTTCAGAGGCGCGAAATGGGAAAGTTAAAAAACATCCATCCGTTCATCTCCGGTCGAGGTTGACTAGCTAAGCATCAAAGTCAACTGGAAATCGCTCCGGTTCAATCAGCCGATTCCTTAAATCAAGATTTCTGGCTTTTGATCACGGCGCCGAGACGGCAGCATCCTCCCAACCCATGGAATTCTCGTTAAAAGACCTCTTTTTCAAAGGCGGTGACTTTATGTGGCCCCTCCTCATTCTCGCCTTCATTACGGTTCTAATCGTTATTGAACGCCTCATTTATTATGCCTTTCATCGATATCGATTCTCGAAAGCGATTCGGGCCCTGCACCAAGGGAAGGCCTCCCGGTCTAATCCTATTTCCCGAGTAGGCTCCGTCTTCATCAAGGCCACCTCCGATGGTGAAGAGCACACCCTCAATGTCAGCGAGCGGGAAGCTTCCCGCGTCATCCGCCAACATGAGCGCGGTTTGCGTATTCTCGCTCTCATCGCCGCTATTTCTCCTCTCATCGGACTTCTTGGAACTGTCTGGGGTATGGTCATTGCCTTCTCAAAAATAGCCAAACTGGGAGAAAGCGTCACACCGGCCGATTTTGCTGATGGCATTTGGACCGGGCTCCTCACGACTGTCGCCGGCCTCCTCGTAGCCATCCCCGCCATGGCTATGGCCAGGATCTTTGAAGCTCGCGTCGACAAACTTGTCCACGATCTCAACGAACTCACCTCTCACCTCCGCGAACGCTACTTCGCCAAATAGCGCTGTAACTTTATCAACCCCTCCTGCAACCAATCACCTCCCATTCACAATATAATGATTGCCAGAGAACGCCGTATTGATGCCGGGATCGACATGACCCCGCTCATCGACGTCGTTTTCCAACTTCTCATCTTCCTCATGGTGAGTAGCCAATTCATTAAACCAGATCGCCGGGTTGAACTTCCTGTAGGTCCCATGGAGTCAGCCACTGCGAGTCCTGACGATCTCCACCTCTCACTCGTCATCACTTCCGAAAACGTCATTTTACTCGAAGGAGAGGAAACCGCTAAGGAAGAGCTAGAAAGTAAACTCCGAGACGCGATCAAACACAGCGATATCGACGCCCTCGTCCTCCGGATCGATAAAGCTGCGCGTGCCGAAATTATTTTCCCAGTGATGGAAATCGCTCGCAAAAGCGGTATTATCAATCTCGCATACGATAAGAAAAATGAGCTCACGGAATAGCCAGCCCCTGATCTGGACTTTCGTCGCCCTCCTCACGGCGGCTCTCTTTGCGGGTGCTCTAAAGTGGGGGAAGGTCACCATCGACCTTCCTAAACCACCGATCCAGAAGACCCAATTCATCGACCTTAACTTTATCCAAATCCAGAAACCAAAATCGACCTCCACTCCCCAACCCAGCCCCCAGCCAACAGCGCCTGTCATCCCCCCTGAGGAATCTTCCGTCCCCGAACCAGTTGCACAGCAGGAACCCGAGCCCAGCCCAACACCCAAAGCCGATCCCGCCATTGTAAAGAAACAACGCCAAGCCAAAGCAGCCCGGGAACGAGAACTCGCCCGCAAACGCATCGAGGAAAAGCGCCGCCAAAAGCTTACCGCACAAAAAGCCGAGAATGCCCGAAAGAAGGCTGCAACCGCCGCCGCGGGACAACGCACCGTGAGCAAGCCCTCCGGTATCAGCCAGCCAAAACCAAAATACCCTCCCGCCGCCCGTCGCGCAGGCCAACAAGGAACGGTCACCCTTTCCTTCACCATAGGCTCCTCAGGAAAAGTTATTTCCGCTCGAATTGCCAAATCCAGCGGCTACATTCTCCTCGACAACGCCGCCCTTTCCGCAATACGAGGCTGGCGGTTCAAACCGGCCCGGAACGCCCTAGGTGAACCCGTTAGCTACAGTTACACTCTCCCCGTGCCATTTCGGCTGCGATAAATCCACCCGATCGATTCGGTTGGATGATTCTACCTTTGCCAGACTCGCGGAAATCGGGTAAGCGCCTTGCGGATTCAAAAAGTCCCCTTTTCCACCATGCTCGACATCAAAGTCATCCGCGAAAATCCCGACCTCGTCAAAGAACGCCTCGCCAATCGTCACGATGGCTCGGCTGACCTCATCGACGAAGTCCTCGTTTGCGACGAAACCCGTCGCAAAAACGAAACATTAAAACAAGCTCTCCAGTCCGAGCGAAAAACCACTTCCAAGGAAATCGGAAAACTCCGTGCAAATGGCGAAGACTCTTCAAGTATCGAGGCAGAAGTCAAAAAGATCGGTGAGCAAATCAAGATTTTAGACGATGAAGGAAGCGAGGCCGCAAAACGCCAAACCGAGCTTCTTCTTAACATCCCGAATCTTCCCTACGAAGACTGCCCAATTGGTGCTGACGAAGAGGCCAACCCCGTTATACGTAGCTGGGGCGAAAAACCTGCCTTAGCCGGAGCTCGGGATCACCTCGACCTCGCCGAAGAAAAAGGCATCATTAGCTTTGACGACGGGGCCCGACTCTCCGGATCAGGTTTCGCAGTCTACCGAGCTAAGGGAGCCAGACTTCAGCGCTCTCTCATTCAATTTCTCCTAGACATCCAGAGCCGCGAAAACGGATACGAGGAAGTCAATGTCCCCCACATCATCAAACGCGAGTGTATGGAAGGAACCGGCCAACTTCCAAAATTTGAAGACGATATGTATGGAACGGAGAACAACGAATTCTTCCTCGCTCCAACCGCCGAAGTTCCGGTCACCAACCTTTACCGCGACACTCTCCTCTCCGAAAATGATCTTCCGGTCAAAATGACGGCCCACACGCCATGTTTTCGACGAGAAGCAGGAAGTGCCGGTCGAGACAACCGCGGTATTATCCGTATGCACCAATTCGACAAGGTTGAGCTCGTGCAAATCGTTGATCCGGCAACTTCGATGGACATGCTAGAAGAACTTACCGGACATGCCGAAGCTGCTCTCCAAAAGCTTGGCCTTCACTATCAGGTTATCGAACTCTGCACCGGCGACGTCGGCTTTAGCTCCTGTAAGACCTATGACATCGAAGTTTGGGCTCCCGGGCAGGGAAAGTATCTCGAGGTCTCAAGCTGCTCCTGTTTTGGTGACTATCAGGCGCGCCGTATGAAACTTCGCTACAAGGATGCCAAGGGAAGAAACAACTTCTGTCACACCTTAAATGGCTCTGGCACCGCCCTTCCCCGTCTTCTCGTAGCCCTTCTCGAGCAATGCCAAGATGCAGACGGCACAATCCAAATTCCGGAAGCGCTACAGCCCTACTACGGCGAAGCCACTCTCTGATGGAATGTCTCAATTCAACCGAGGTGAAAGCACCGCTCGCTTAAGAACCACTGAAAGGAAGGGAGGAATCGCGCAAAATACTTGCTTCCCTGAGATTCGCGGCTAAAACCGCCGCCCCGCGTGATCAACTCACTCAAAATAGCGCTCCCGAAAGGAAGCTTGCAGAAACCGACCCTCGATCTACTCGAGAAGGCCGGCTATAATATCTACTCTTCGGATCGTGGCCTCCGCCCGTCTTCTGACGACGATTCACTGGATATTTACATGATTCGGGCTCAGGAAATTGCCCGTTATATTGATCAGGGATTCATTGATTGCGGAATCACTGGGCTTGATTGGGCTTACGGTTACGACGTCGATCTGATCGATCTCGCCGAACTGCCCTACTCACGCGCCTCAACTCGCCCAACTCGCTGGGTTTTGGTCGTCCCTGAGGACTCCCCCATAAAAACGGTCCAAGACCTTGAGGGAAAGCACATTGCAACCGAGGGGATTGAAATCACCAAGCGCTATCTTGCCGAAAAGGGCGTAAAGGCCAGCGTCGAATTCTCTTGGGGAGCGACAGAGGTCAAAGTCCCTGACCTTGTTGATGCGATTGTGGATGTTACCGAAACGGGATCTTCCCTTCGCGCTAATAAACTCCGCATTGTGGACGAGCTGCTCTCCTCCTTCCCTCATTTTTATTCCAGTAAAACAGCTTTCGATGACGAATGGAAACGCGGTAAGATGGAGCGTATGGTCATGATGCTCAGAGGCGCTTTGGAAGCCCGCGACAAAGTCGGATTAAAGCTCAACTTGCCCGAGGCTTCGTTAGATGCGGCCCTTGAGCGCCTACCTTCCCTGCGACGCCCGACGGTGTCCAAATTAACCGAAAATGGCTGGCTTGCACTCGAGACGATCATCTGCGAGAAAGTGGCGCGTCACATCATTCCAGATTTGAAAGAACTAGGTGCTGAAGGCATAATCGAATACCCTCTCAACAAAATTGTTTCCTAGCACATTAACTAATTTAACGGAATTGCGGTTTAAAAAACCCGCAGAACTCAACCCCAACTACAAAAACCATGGGCAACCTTAAGAAGCGTCGGAAGACCAAGATCAGCAAGCACAAGCGCCGCAAGCGCATGAAGGCCAATCGCCACAAGAAGCGCCTCCGCTACAAGTCCTAGGGAGTCTTCCCCGTGCGACTTGCATGATCCGGTTCGGCAGACCGCACACTTCTGCCGTAGACACCGTCGAGTTGATGACTCGGCGGTTTTATTTTGTTCAGAGGTAATATAAAAAAAACTGCAAAAAATTTATCTAACTTCTAGTCAATTCTGGATTGTGTGCCACTTTCAAGCGCAATGAATAAGGATTCTGACAGCATTTTGCGCCTCTATATGAATGAGATTGCAAAAACCCCCCTCCTCACAATCGAAGAGGAACTCGAACTCGCGGAAAAGATAAGGGATGGAGATGGAGGCGCCCGTGATCACATGATTCGCGCCAATCTGCGACTCGTCGTGAAAATAGCGAAGGATTATTCAAATTATGGGCTCCCAATAGCAGATCTTATTTCTGAAGGAAACATTGGTCTAATGAAGGCTGTTGAGAAGTATGACCCCGAGAAGGGCGGCAAGCTCTCGACCTATGCCGCCTGGTGGATCAAACAATCAATCAAGCGGGCGCTCTCAAACCAGAGTAAAACGGTCCGGCTTCCAGTTCATATGGTAGACAAGATTGCCCGGCTTCGCAAAATTTCCATATCGCTCACTGAAGAACTTGGACGTGAGCCAAGTGATGAGGAGTTGACTGAGATCCTTGGGATTCCTCGCAAGAAGCTCGCTCTTCTCAAGCAGGCGGCGCAGCGGCCAACTTCGATCGACGCTCCTGTCGGTGAGGACGGCGCCACGACCTTCGGGGAGACCCTCGGTGATTCTAAGGCGGTTGATCCGTCGGACGCGCTCACGGCCAAAGAGATGCACAGCGAGCTCGGCCCCCTTTTGCACCTCCTCGATCAAAGAGAGACTAGGATTATCGGTGCCCGCTTCGGATTGAACGGTAAGAAACCTTTGACCCTTGAGGAAATCAGTCGTGACTTCGGTGTCACTCGCGAGAGGATACGCCAGCTTCAAAACATTGCTTTAGATAAAATGCGTCGTGCTTTAGGAAAGAAGGAAAACCCCATTCCAAAGCTTTCGAACGAGGCATAAGATCATCGCAGATTCGTCTCAGAAAGCCATTCTCCAAAGGTTTTTTTGGGTAGTTTACCAGCACACTGCCGGCGTTACCCGGTCGTTTTGAGATGAACTGATACAGAAGCGGCGTCTTCGTAGCATTTTTGGGTGGGAGGAAGATATTTCCACTTCGACGCCTGCTTCGATATCGCCCGTTCGACGGTCATCAAAACCATCACCCCTCGTTCGGCGTCCACCACGACTCCCTATATCGTTGTCGTCTGGGTCGTTTAGGGATCTCGTCGGAATGAAGATGGGGACAATGCCATGGACATTACTCATTCAAGCAGCCTAATCCCTTAATCAAAAGCAGTTGCACTGCATTAGTCACTTCTGTGCTTAACTCATGGCAAAAAAATCGTTAATCCTACCTAAGGACTTATGAGAACACTTGTGATCAGCGACATTCATGGCTGCCTTGCCCCCCTCAGGAAGATGATCGAAATCATCGAACCTACCCCGGAAGACCATCTAATTTTCGTCGGCGACTACGTTGATCGTGGCCCCGATTCCAAAGGGGTCATCGATTTCCTCATCGGAATTAAAAAGAAATACAATTCCACTTTCCTCCATGGAAATCACGAGGAGAAGTTCCTCCTCTCTCATCTCGACAAGACAGAGTTAGCCCATTGGCTCGAGGCTTGGGGCGGTGGAGCTACTCTCAAATCTTACGGGCCTATGGGCTTCGAGGCTGTTCCTGAATCCCACTGGGACTTTGTCCGAAACACCCAGCTCTACCACGAGACTGATTCACACATTTTCGTCCACGCTAACCTTGAGCATGACATTCCCATTTCCAAGCAGCATCCCTTCACCCTCATTCATAAAAAATTCGGTAATCCTCTCCCTCACCAATCCGGAAAGATTATGATCTGCGGTCATACCGCACAGAAGGATCCGCACCTTCCACTTAATCTCGGCCACGCTATCAACATCGATACAGATGTCGGCCGCGGTGGCTGGCTCACTTGCCTTCACGTAGAGTCCGGCCATTATTGGCAGACCAACGTTGACGGAGAAACCCGCGATGGAGAACTCAACTCGAAAACGAGATGAGACTCTGCCTTGCCCTCGCTTTTGGAGCATCGCTCCTACAAGCCAAACCTCCGGTCAAGCGGCCCGAACCCGAACTACTCAAAATTGACAACGGGACAGTGCAGGTTGGCATCGACAAGTCAATGGGCGCCTCCATCACCCACCTGTCCTGGACCTCACTGGGACAAAAAAACATCGTTAATTCCTACGACCCCGGTCGCCTCATCCAGCAATCCTACTATGCCGGAAACCGCATTGATCGCAGGAAGGAAGGCCAGCACAAGGCATGGTCGCCGTGGAACTGGAATCCCATCCAGGGTGGCGGAGTTGGATCCTGGACAAAAGTGACACACTTTGAGAAGCGGGGATCCGGCAATCAGCTCTATTCGGAGACTATTCCCAAACTTTGGGATATGCCCAATGAGGAGGCCGCCGCGGTGATGAAGCAGCGAACCGGCTTCGAACCCGGATGTAAAAAAGCCATCGTTGTTCAAAACCAGATCATTTGCCACCGCGAACCCGGCGATCGCTGGGGCCCCGCCAAACCAAGTCACCAGGAAGTCCCCGCCCTATACTTCACCCGAAACTTCGACACTTTCAAAGTCTACCTTGGCGACGGCAAGTGGCGACTTGAACAACAAGCCATCGGTCCGCCATGGGGAACCACCAACTCACCAAAAAAAGCCATGGCTTGCTTTGAAGCAAACGGACAAGGAATCGCCATTTTTAGCCCTTCAGCCGTCCTTTGGAACTTCGGACCCAGCGGTCAAGGCAACACAAACGACCCCTCAGCTGCTCCCTGCACACACATTGCTCCGGTAGCCGTTGTGGAACTCGGGCCCCAATCCACCTTGACATACAGCTACTGGCTCGTGACGGGAACCGAACAAGAAATCGCAACGACTCTCGACCTCCTTTGGAAAAAGCACGCCAAGGAAAAATTCACTCTCACCAATCCAAAGTAAGATGCGCTTCCTCCTCATTCTCATTCTCACAATTACGGCCTCTGCAAAGCCCAATATTGTCTTCATCATTGCCGATGACTGCACATTCCGGGACCTCGGCTGCTACGGTGGCCAAGCCCACACCCCCAATATCAACAAGCTCGCGGACCAAGGTATGAGCTTCACCCGTTGCTTTCAAACCGCGCCCATGTGTTCACCCACCCGACACAATATTTACACGGGCATACCACCAGTGGTCAGTGGTGCCTACCCAAACCATACCTTTGTTGCCCCCGAAACAAAAAGCGTAGTGCAATATCTTTCCAAGTTGGACTACACCGTCGCTCAAAGCGGGAAGACACATGTCTCACCAAGTAAAGTTTTCAGCTGGAAAAAAATCCCTGGCGGACAAAACCCCCAATTTAAAAAAGTGGATTCTTTCATCAAAGAACAAGCCAAAAGGAAAAAACCCTTCTGCCTCCTCCTCTGCTCCAACGAACCACACACCCCTTGGAATAAAGGCGATCGCTCCCGCTATCCTGTCGACCAAGTAAAGCTTCCTCCTTACTTCGTCGACACTCCCGAAACTCGGGATGGTTTTTCACGCTACCTCGCTGAGATCACCTACTTTGACTCCCAGGTCGGTGAAGCCATGGACATTGTCGAAAAAAATGGCCTCACCAATAACACTCTCTTCATCGTTACTTCCGAACAGGGAAGCTCTTTCGCTTTTGCTAAGTGGACCTGCTATGACAATGGGCTTCAAACAGCACTCATCGCCCGCTGGCCAGGCCACATCAAATCGGGTTCTAAAAATCCCGCTATGATTCAATATCTCGATCTACTTCCCACCTTCATTGAAGTCGCTGGCGGTATCCCTCCAGCCGATCTCCGGGGCAAAAGCCTTCTGCCAGTGTTCGCAGGAAAGCAGTTCCACAAGGAATTTGTCTACGGCATCATGACCACCCGCGGAATCAACGACGGATCACCTCATTATGGAATTCGCTCAATTCGGTCCGAAGACTACAAATTAATCTGGAATCTCACACCCGAGGTGAAATTCGTGAACCGCTGCACCACTGCTCCCGAATTCAGAAGTTGGCTCGCCCTCGCCGCGAACGGACACGCTGATGCCATCGCCAAGACCTCCCGCTACCAAAAACGGCCTGAATTCGAACTCTACGACATCCGAAAAGACCCCCTAGAGATGAAAAATCTAGCTGGGAAGCCAGCATTGACCAAAATTCAGAGTAACCTCTACCAAGGACTCCGGGCGTGGATGAAATCCTGTAACGACCTCGGTAAAGCAACTGAAATGGCCGCTCTAGACCACATGACTAGGAACCAGAAAAGGAAGAAAGACGGTTCCAAAAGCCCTTCAAACCATAAAAAAAGGTAACCTGAACAAGCAATTCATCTCCCGTTCATGTTGTGCGAAACTTTTTGGGATAATTTGGGTTTATTTTTATAGCGGAAAGAAATCATGAAGCCAAACCAACCAAACCACCCACTTCCAGATTTCGACGCAGATCTCGAAGACGATGTCGTCTGGAATCTGCTCGATGATGCTTCTCCGGCTGATCCGCCCCCCCGCTTTGTGGAGGAAACCCTTCGCCGTGTGCGTCTTGAGGAAGACAAACAAAAATCTCAGTGGTGGAAATTGATCTTTGCACCCAAGCCTCTCATCGGAACCGCTGGAGTAGCATTAGCTACGATCGTGATTGTGATTTCGCTACCCTCTGATCCTTCTCCCTCCAACAGCACGATTGCAGAGACCCCACAAATCAACGAAGACTTTGATAAACTTGAAGACTCCTTCGCAACCGAACTTCTTTCCGGAGCGGCCGAAGACCCCACCCTTCTCTCCGATGAGGAGATCGTCGCTCTTCTCTATTAAGCTTATACTCCCATGAAATTCCTTCTCCCCCTCATCCTAACCATCGTAACTAGCTTCGCGAAGCCACTTCCGCTGGAGGTGGTGCGCAATACCGCCCGCGAGCTCGACGAAGTTCTAACGGCTGGTCAAGAAGCAGAGGGAATCAAAGCTAATCCGATTGTCGATGATCCCACCTTTATTCGCCGGAGCTACCTCAATATCATTGGTAGACTTCCGACTCATGACGAAGCCCGATCTTTCCTCGAATCAACCGAAAAAGGAAAGCGCAGTCAGCTCATCGACTCACTAGTCGAATCTCCCGGCTTTAATTCCCGCCTCTTCAATTTCTGGACCGATCTTCTTCGTGTCAAAACCAACACCGAACACAACGGTCTTGGTTGGCACGTTTGGTTGAAAAATGCCGTCGAGAATAACCTTCCCTATAATGAGATGGTTCAGGAAATGCTCGCAGCCGAAGGCCATATTGCCAAAAATCCTGCGGCCGGATACTACCTCCGCGATCGTGGAATGCTTCTCGATAACGTAAGTAACACCGTCCAAGTTTTCCTCGGCCAGCAGATCGGCTGCGCCCAGTGTCATGATCACCCCTTCGATGACACCACCCAGATGGAATATTACCAACTGGCCGCCTTTCTTGGAGGCACCGACTATCGCTTTGATGGGGGTCGTGAAAAAATCAAGGAAGCTATTGGATTCGATCCAAATAGGCGACCAAAGAAACCCTTCAAGAAAATGACCAAAGAAGAGCGGCGGCGATTTGCCCTTCAAGCAAAAAAGACGCAAGAGAGAGCTATGGCCAAACGAAATGAAGCCCGTGCCATCAGCCAAGTTTTTCGATATCACAACCGCAACGCTCTCGCTGACAATACCAAAAAGCAACTCAAACTCCCCGCTGACTATCAATACGACGATGGTGATGCGGGCGACGTCGTGAAACCTGGTTTTCTTTTCGGGCTTAATGCCAAGGACGTTAAGCCCGAAAAGCGACGCGAATACTTCGCCAAATGGGTCACTTCCCGCAAGAACCCCTACTTCACCAAGGTCATCGCAAACCGCATGTGGGAATACACGTTTGGATATGGCCTCGTTGCCAATCCTGATGATTGGAGTAATTCACCCAAGCCCCATTACCCAGCGCTTGTTGACTATGTCGAAAAGGCGATGCTGGCAACAGACTATGATCTCAAGCAATTTTTGCGTATCCTTTATCACACCGATCTCTTTCAGAGCGAAGTCACCACTGAAGAGCCATCTCAGGGATTTTCTTTCCATTTCCAGGGCCCCATTCTCCGGCGTCTCAGCGCCGAAGAGATCCGCGATTCGTTCGTCACGCTTGCTTCTGGTAACATCGATTCCAACACGAACAACGGACTCGAAGAAGCTTGGGATGATTACGTGCAGTCCTTCGACTTCCTCATGAGTACTAATGGGAAGCAATTGAAAGAAATTAGCACCGCAGTCATCGAAGGTGAAAAGCAACGCCGTGCGATCCAGAAAAAAATCTCACTCCTCCGCACCAAGGCCGCGAAAGCACGAGAGAACGGAAACATGGCAGCCTTCCGGGATATCTCAGTCGAAATCAAACAAGCCCAACGGACGGCTGGAAAAAGCTTCCAATATCGAAAAGGCATGGGCGGAAACAGCCTTACCACGAAAGCCGCTCCCGCCCTTGCACGGCGCGCACGCCCCAAGCGCCCAGACCAACCTGAATTCCGCATGCGCGCCTCCGAGCTTCCCGTTCCCGCCCGGGGCGGTACTTTTATTGCCGAGTTCGGAGGATCGGATGCTGAGAGCCCGTCTTCCGCGCACACGGAAGCAACCGTTCCACAAACCCTGCGTCTATTGAATGGGCTCGAAACCAGCCTCCTTACTAACAAAAAGAACTCGTTCGCCCGCTCACTCCGAGCCATCAAATCACCTTCAAAGCGACTCGATTTCCTCTTCCTTAGCCTATATTCTGCCTTCCCGACCGAAGACGAAAAAATAGCCTTCCTCCCCGAAATGAAAACATCCGAAGCGACCGAAACCTTCGCACGGGCCATTCTCACCTCAAACCGTTTCCTCTTTGTCCAATGAATCCTTTTGCCCAACTCGACGAACAATCTCGCAGAAGCTTCCTCTCCAACACCGCCCGTACGGCCTTCGGGGTGACCCTAGGTGGAGCTTCAGCCTCGTGGTTTTCCTCGGCCGAAGCGGCCGAAGCCATCAAAAAGTCTAACGGAAAGGCCAAAAACGTCATCTACCTCTACATGTCTGGGGGCATGACCCATATTGATACCTTTGACCCCAAGCCTGATGCACCCTCCGAGTATCGCGGCCCTATCAAAGCAATCTCGTCCAAGGTTGATGGGATTCAACTTGGGCAGCACTTTGAGCGCACTGCCAAGCATACCGATAAGATGGCCATCGTCCGCTCCATGACTTCCACTCAAGGGGCACACGCGCAGGGCAACTACCATGTCCACACTTCGTATACCCAACGAGCCTCTATCACCCACCCTTCACTTGGATCGTGGGCTAACAAGCTTGATGCCAATCGTCTCAAGGGGACCCTTCCTCCTTACGTGACAGTTCACACCGGAAACAACCATCCTGGAGCAGGATTTTTCGAACCTAACGTGGCGCCCCTTCCGGTTGGCGATGCCGAAAAAGGACTCCAGAACTCGAAACGCCGAAGCGATGTTTCCGAAGCTGACTTCAACCGCCAGATCGCTCTCCGCTCCAAGCTCGATGCCAATTTCGGCGCGCGCTTTAAAAAAGGACAGCGTAGCGTTCGCGCCTACGATGAAATGTTCAACTCCGCGGTTGGCTTGATGCAATCCAAAGATCTCGAAGCCTTCGATCTCTCTGCGGAGTCCAAAGATGCCCACGCCGCTTATGGCGCTGACAAATTTGGCAAAGGCGTTTTGCTCGCCCGACGTCTCGTCGAGCACGGAGTTCGTTTTATCGAAGTTCAACTCGGGGGATTCGACTGGCACTCCGATAACTTCACAAAGGCCGACGAAAAGCTTCCCATCCTTGACCAAGCGTATGCCGCCCTCCTGACTGACCTCGAACAACGTGGTCTTTTGGAAAGCACCCTCGTGGTGATCGCGACCGAATTTGGAAGAACTCCTAAGATTGACGATGACGCCGGACGGAACCACTTCCCAAAAGCCTTCTCGTTCGCTCTTGCCGGTGCCGGGATCAAAGGGGGAACCATTTACGGAGAAACCGACGAAACGGCATCTAACGTCATCACGGAAAAAACTACCGCAGCCGACTTTAATGCTACCATCGCCGCTGCCATGGGGCTACAGCACGACCAAGTTGTCTTTTCCCCGACCAAGCGCCCGTTCAGAATAGGAGGCAAAACAGGAAAGCCCATCAACGAGATTCTCGCCTGAGAGCCGAGTGCCTAAATCCTTCCCAAAAACCGGCGCCTCGAAAAGGGCGCTGGTTTTTTGTCCCAGCTATAGCGAAGCTTTTTGAATTCAATCGAGCTCAGGGAGTAGTTCTAGATGTTAATACCGCCCGGTTAAGTGAAGATTTCAGCCTAATCGCCCACCACAAAACCCCACTGGAGACAGATATCATCAACCCTAATGATAAAAAACTACATGTCTTCTCAGTATTCAAATGAGAATCAGTTACTATTGGAGTTTTCCTGCCAGTTATCCATAAAAGCCCCTTCTTTCTTCGGCATGCTCTCGCGCACTTACATCCTCGTTTTTTTATCGCCCCTTCTTTCACAGGCCGAAATTTCTTTTAATAAGGATGTACGACCCATTCTCTCTGCCAAGTGCATTGTTTGCCACGGTCCTGACGATGGGGTCGATGCCAAAGGTAAGGAAAACCGCAAGGCCGGGCTTCGCCTTGACACCCCAGAAGGGGCCTACAGGGAAAAAGAAGGTATCGCCGCCATTGTTCCAAAATCGCTTGAAGATTCCGAAGCTTGGATCCGCATCACGAGCAAAGATGATCCTATGCCTCCTGCCGATGGCCACGCCAAGCCTCTAACATACGACGAAAAAGAGCTCCTCAAAAAATGGATCGAGGAAGGTGCCGAATACGAAGACTTTTGGGCCTTTGTCCCCGCTAAAAAGCAGGAAGTCCCCACCATTACTAATGATAGTTGGGCACTGTTAGACACAGACAAGTTCGTTCTCGCCAAAATCGAAGCAAAAGGGAAATCGCCTAATGAAAAAGCCGATAATCGCACCCTCATTCGCCGGCTTTCACTCGACCTAACAGGACTACCTCCAACCCTAGAGGAAATTGGAAAATTCCTCACCGATACCTCGCCTAAAGCCTACCAAGATCTCGTCGACCGGCTCCTGGCGAAGCCCGCTTATGGCGAACATATGGCGAAGTATTGGCTGGATCTGGTCCGCGTCGCAGACACCAATGGCAACCACCACGATCACTACCGTGATCACTCCCCTTACCGCGACTGGGTCATTCAAGCCTTCAACAAGAATCTCCCCTACAATCAATTCACCAAATATCAAATTGCTGGCGACCTATACGAAAACCCCACACAAGAACAACTTATCGCCTCGGGTTTCAACCGCCTTCATCTTATCATTGACCGAGGCACTGCCCTTCCCGAGGAGAGCCACTTTAAAAACGTCGTTGACCGCGTGTCCGCGGTTGGCACCGCCTTTATGGGCCTCACCCTGGGATGTGCGGTCTGCCACGACCACAAATACGACCCCGTCACCCAAAAGGACTTCTACCAAATTTATGCCTTCTTCAATAATTTGGATGGGGCACCCGAAACCGGCGGGCGGGGTGGACCCGACTTTTACCGAGGCCTTCAGCCACCCTACCTCAACCTTCCAACCGAGAAGCAGAAGTTAAAACTGGCCGACTTAGACCAACAAATAGAGATGACCCAAGAAAGACTCGACTCTCTTAAGCAACTGCAAGCTGCAACCGGTATACCAGCAGCCCCTGATGAGACTTCGCTAACCAAACCGAACCTCAAACCTCAGATTCCCGTCGCTGAAAAGAAAATTTCCGATCTGAAAAAACAACGCTCTAACTATCTTCGACAAGTCCGCGGAGCAATGGTCATGCGCGAACGGAGCGAACCTAAAAAGACGCACATTCGCGTCCGTGGAAACTACGCCCAACTCGGCCAAGAAGTGACCCGCAATACCCCACAATTTCTTCCACCTCTCACAAAGTCCGCTGAAGTCCCTTCCCGGATGGACCTCGCGAACTGGCTTGTCGAAAAACAAAATCCCCTTACCGCCCGCGTCGCTGTCAATCGCTTCTGGCAGCAATTACTCGGAACCGGAATTGTCAAAACTTCCGAGGACTTCGGGGCTCAGGGCATGTGGCCTAGCCACCCCAGACTCCTCGACCACCTCACTCTTAAGTTCATCGAATCAGGTTGGGACGTCAAAAAACTTATGAAGGATATCGTCCTCACTCAAACTTACCAACAATCCTCCGCCGCCACTTCAGTCGACTTTAAAACCGATCCCGAGAACCGCCTTCTTGCCCGTGGGTCTCGCACCAGGCTTGACTCCGAAATTATTCGCGACCAGCTCCTCGCAGTTACAGGAGTTCTGAACCGCGAAATGGGCGGTCGTTCTGTCAAAACGCCACAGCCCGCTGGCATCTGGAAAATGGTCGCACTCCCTTCTTCTTACCCAAACTCCTTTCAAGCAGACCCCGCTCCCGCAGACACGCGCCGCTCTATATACACTTTTTGGAAGCGGGGCCTCGCGCCACCGCAAATGACCATCTTTGATGCCCCAAGCCGTGATGCCTGTATCGCCCGCCGCGAGCGGACCAACACTCCGCTTCAAGCTCTTCTCCTTATGAACGAGCCCGAGTATTTTAAAGCTGCAGCCCACAAAGCCAAAACCCTGATGGCCGAGGAAGGAAGCGAAGACGAGAAACTGATTCGCCTCCACGAAACCGTGACCACTCACAAACCCTCGGAGCTCTCCCTCAAGGTCCTCAAAGAGGGTCTCACAACTTTCCGTGAAGATGGTGACGATCACTTCGCTTGGACTATGATCGTTCATACCCTACTCAATCGGGATTCCTTTAAAAACAAACAATAGGGCGCGCGAACATCCCTCTCCACGCTTTAACCTCAAAAATCCGACCGCATGTTCGATCCACAAACTCGCCGACAATTTCTCAATACGACCGGCATGGGCCTCGGTTCCACAATCCTCGGTAATATTGTAGCCCAGGCCGCTACACCAAAGGGCGGAGTCGAAGATCCATATCCCCAGACCTACCATCTACCCAAAGCGTCTGCGAAGCGTGTCATCTTCCTCTTTATGGCCGGCGCTCCCTCTCAGCTCGACCTATTCGACTACAAGCCCGACCTTCACAAACGCTTTAAAGAAGAACTTCCTGAATCTATCCACAAGGGCCAACGCGTTACAGCAATGACGAAAGGCCGCGCCAAGATCGTTGCACCCTCCATGTTCAAGTTTAACCCCCATGGTCAAAGCGGGATGTACCTTTCCGAGGTTCTTCCTCATCTTGGATCAGTTGCAGATGACCTCGCACTCATCAAGTCCACTTCCACAACCGCTATCAACCACGATCCCGGTAAAACACTTTTCTGCACCGGCACGGAAATTCCTGGTAAAGCTTCTATGGGCGCTTGGCTTTCATATGGGCTTGGCCGCATGAACGAAAACCTTCCCGATTTTATTGTTCTCAACTCGGCCTTCTGGTCCGGCGATAGCCAAAATGTCCAAGGTCTCTACTCCCGCCTTTGGGGATCCGGATTTCTCCCTTCAAAGCATCAAGGAGTCCCTTTCCAACCCTCTGGCGACCCTGTTCTCTTTCTCTCAAACCCCCGCAATGTCTCCACCAAAACCCGAGGTAAGATGCTCGACCTCGTCACCAAACTTAACGAAGAGGAGATGGCCAAAATTGGCGACCCTGAGATCCAAACTACCATCGCCCAACAAGAAATGGCTTTCCGTATGCAAGCCTCTGTTCCAGACCTCACCGACCTCACAAAAGAGAACGACGTAATTAACGAAAAACTCTACGGTCCAGAAGTCAAAAAATCCGGCTCTTTCGCTCGAAACTGCCTTCTCGCCCGCCGCATGGCAGAACGAGGAGTTCGCTTCATCCAGCTCTTCCACCGCGGCTGGGACCACCACGTCGGACTTCCCAAAAAAGTCCGCGGCCAAGCTTACGACGTCGATCAACCCTGCGCCGGGCTCATCAATGACCTCAAGCAACGAGGCATGCTCGATGATACTCTTGTCGTCTTTGCTGGCGAATTCGGCCGTACTACCTATGGGCAGGGCAAGCTTGCCCGCGACAACTACGGCCGCGATCACCACCCTAAATGCTTCTCCACTTGGATGGCTGGGGGCGGAATCAAGGGTGGAACCACTTATGGCGAAACGGACGACTACTCCTATAATGTTGTTAAAGATGAAGTTCCAGTCCGTGATTTTAGCGCCACAATCCTCCACCAACTCGGCATCGATCATGACCGCCTAACATTCCCCTTTATGGGCCTCGATCAAAAGCTTACTGGTGTTAATCCAGCCAAAGTGGTGAAGGGTATTCTCTTTTGAATCTCAATGAGAAGAATCATAGGTCAAAAGCTCAAAAACATAGCTCTTACCATCGCTACTCTTGGAAATTAAGAGGGAGTAACCAAATGCAAGCTGCTAGCTTCTGATTACGTATCTTTTAGTCATGAAATACGGATCCTTACTCCTCATTCTCACCTCTTTTGCCTCCGCTCTCGAATGGGAGGAGATCTTCAAACCTCAAAAAGGGTGGACTACAAGCACCGTGGTAGATGTCGATGGCAAAAACATCAAAATCCAGAATACCGGGAACTCTTCCTTTTTTACCAACGCGAAGTCACCTGGAAAGGCAGGCTACCTTCAAACGATCAAAAAATTCGGTGACTGTACCATCGAGGCTGAATTCCTTGTCCCTAAAGATTCTAACTCCGGCATCTATCTCATGGGGCGTTATGAGATCCAAATCCTTGATAGCCACGGAAAAGAAACCGTTGGCTATGGTGATATGGGTGGCCTCTACCGCCGCTGGGATAATAACCGGAACCCAAAAGGCTTTGATGGTGTGCCCCCCTTAATCAACGCCGCCAAGCCAGCCGGAGAATGGCAAAAATTGATCATCAAATTCCGGGCCCCTCGCCTAGCCGAAGATGGTAAGGTCCTCGAAAATCCTCGCTTTATCTCTGTGTATCTCAACGATCGACTTGTTCAAAAAAATATTACCGCAAAAGGCCCTACTCGAGCCGCCCAACGCGCTGGCTGGGCAAGGAGAGATCCTGTCTTTATTCAAGGCGACCACGGTCCCATTGCTTTTCGAAAATTCAAAGTCACTCCCGAGGACTTTTCAAAAATCGAAAAGTGACACGCCCTTCTAAATTAGTGTAGCTTAAAAAAATAATTCATATTCATCTTTCGGTATTTCTTAAAATCTTAAAAACTCACAAACATGAAAACCCTCATTATTGCCTTCTTTATTTCAGCTCTAGCCTTAACCGCTGCAGACAAATCTAAAACGTGGACTGATCCCGCACTGGCTCTTAAAGAAGACACCGACTTCTCCATTCAGGGTGAATATCATCGCGAAGGCGCAGCATTGGGAGCTCAAATCGTTGCACTAGGAGATGGGAAGTTTGATCTCTATATTTTAGAAGGAGGACTTCCCGGGCTTGGATGGGAGAAAAAAGATTCACGAATTAAGATTTCCGGCAGCCTTGGAAAAGGAATCGTCACTTTCGCTAAGAGCAAGGGGACATCAGCACTGCTGAAAGATAAAACCCTGACTATTCAACAAGCTGGCAAGGCAACAATCAAACTCCCGCGAGTCGCCCGCCAAAGCCCCACGCTCGGAGCTGAAGCACCCAAGGGCTCTACAATACTTTTCGACGGTTCAAGCGTTGAACATTGGCAAAATGGTCAAATGAAGGATGGCCTCCTTCAGGCTACTGGCACGACGAGTAAGCCAACATTCAAGGACTACAAACTCCACCTTGAGTTCCGCACTCCATACAAACCATTTGCACGTGGTCAGGGCCGTGGGAATAGTGGAGTTTATTTCGGTGGTCGTTGGGAAACTCAGGTCCTCGATTCCTTCGCACTCGAAGGAAAAATGAATGAATGCGGTGGAATCTACTCCATCTCAGAACCTGATGTGAACGCCTGCCTCCCACCTCTAGTCTGGCAAACTTATGATGTCGATTTCACCGCTGCCAAATTTGATAAGGACGGCAACCGCAAGGCTTGGCCGCGTATGACGGTCAAGCTTAACGGGGTGACGATTCATAAGGATCGCGAGCTCCCCAAGGACAATACAACTGCTGCTCCTGGTAAAGGCGCACTCAAAGACGAGTCCCTTCCTGTCTTTCTCCAAAATCACGGAAACCCCGTTGTCTTCCGAAACATCTGGGTTCTTCCGAAGAAAAAGTAAGAAGAGGCCGTTAAAGTCGCACCTCGAGAATTTTTTGCTTCAATGCGGGCATCTCGGTGACATCGCCAACATTTGAACGTCGGAGGATACTCAGGAGCACTCCAATCATTGCGAAGCTGAAAATAAGGCTGGAACCACCATAACTAACAAAGGGCAGTGGAAGTCCAGTATTGGGGAGAGAGGCCGTTGTCACGCCAAGGTTCATCATCGCTGGAATGATCAAAGCCGAAGTGATCCCGATTCCAAGCACCCCGCCAAAGCGGTCAGAAGCTTGCATTGAAATTCCCAGACCAATTAAAAAAATCACCACGAAACAAAGAACTACCCCCATCGTCACAAAGACACCCAATTCCTCACCAATAATGGGGAAGATAAAGTCGGTGTGATGTTCTGGAAGATTCATTTGCTTCACCACACCATTCCCTAAGCCCATTCCGCTAGTTCCGCCATTTCCAAAAGCTTGAGTCGCGAGCCACTGCTGCCAGCCGCGGCCCTGCTTGTATGACTCAAGATCCATGAATGCAATGATTCTCTCCCAACGGTTAGGATTAGTCCGCACCATTTGATAGGCTAGCGCTAAAGTGATGACCACCGATGTTCCAAGATAGCGCATGCGGGTTCCGGAAACAAAAAATACGATCAATCCGGCAGCACCCAAGCCAGCCGCTGTTCCCATATCCATTTCAAAAAGAATCAATAGAAGGGGAACTCCCAGAATAAATGAGGGAATCACAAAGCCTTTCCAGAAGCTCTTGGTCTCCGCTTGATGCTTAGCGAACCAAGAAGCAAGGACAACCATCACAACCAACTTGGCAGGTTCCGATGGTTGGACTCGACCAATTACTGGCAAAATAATCCAACGATTTTCTCCCTTTACATTGTCGCCGATGCCTGGGACGTAGCAGAGAAGTAAAGCAATACAGGCACCGATAAAGAGTGGCCAAGTCAATTTTTGGAGCACCCGATAGTCCATTAAAGCCATTAAGGTCATGAGCACGACACCAACCACCAACCATCTTGCTTGGCGAACCAAAAAGGAATACTGGTCAGTGTTACTATCCCATTTCGCGCTAGCACTCGCCAACATCACCAAACCCAGAGTGATAAGCGCGGCGACCGCAAGACACAGAAAAATAGAAGCTGCTTTACCCATTTGTCTAAACTACGAATTAACGACCAGTTGGAATGACAAGCTTCGCACCAATTTTGAGCGCCTGAGTATTCACCTTGGGGTTCGCGCGCTTGAGTTGATCTACCGTGACCTTGTTATTTTTAGCAATTCCCCAAAGAGTATCTCCAGATTTCACAATATGTTGATTGCCTCCACTAACTACCGTATTCGATTGCACCTGGTCGCTACGGACCGGTGAAACCGGACGAATCAAAACTGCTTGTTCGATCCTTCCTGCCTCCGAGCCCCCGACCTCAACCAATTCTCCCGGCCGACTTCCAGGAATACTCTCATCATTACCAGTCTGAATCAGCGGACGTGATTGAGGAGTGAACTTGAGTGGCTCGTTATCGACATTATCGACTCCTGCGACGGTATTAGCTGGAACAACATCTGTTTTGGGAGCCGCTGGAATATTTATCTTCCAACCTGCTTCGTATTCTCCAATCCCTTCGTTTGCCCTCATCAACGAGTCTAGGGAGACTCCATACTCACGCGCAATTGAGCCAACCGTATCACCACTGCTCACAAGGTGAAAATCAAGACTGGTAATTCTTTGCGGAGGTGCGTCACCCTTAAGAGCTACCTTCGTTGCTTCAAGGTCCGCACTTTCGGTCCATTTATCATGGATCCAAATACCGGCTATCGCAGCAACATGAAGAAGTAAGATCACAACCAGCGCGAGAGGAACTCCAACGCCGGAAACTTCTCCCAAATCTGCAGGAGCAGCTGTAGTCGAAGCACGTTGCCTTCTTTTTTTGG
>TARA_B110000008_G_scaffold239958_1_pt1 | contig 30092 bp, 17 predicted proteins | sample TARA_B110000008 | Tara Oceans TARA_B110000008 (sample SAMEA4396496) | marine metagenome | biome: Westerlies Biome; feature: [DCM] deep chlorophyll maximum layer (ENVO:01000326); material: water (ENVO:00002006), including particulate matter (ENVO:01000060) such as... | depth 40 m
TAATTTTAAATGATGAAGAGCAACCCGCATCTAAAGTGGATGAAGTAAAATGGAATAAGGGCAATATCAAGGGTCCAAGCAGCAAAGCATATGTGGGAAAATCAGATCATCGGTTGGGACGGGTAAACTACTGGCATGGCAATTTTCAACAACCTCCTAAATCTGGAAGGTTCACCATAAGAATAAAAGCACGCAATGAAAGAAAACCCGGTTACCCCTCCCCCATCCTTCAGGGAAGGTACGGTTTTTTTGTGTCCGGCCTTACATTGAATATCCAAGGGTCACTACCGGAAATAGAAATAGATTCAAACGAGACGAAGACTTACGAAATTTCCTCCTACGCAGAATTATTTCCAATGACTCTAGCCAATGTTCCAGATGATAAACTCAACGGGGTTCTTACATTTAGAAATGCACTTGATGACGGGAATCCTCCTCCCAAACAATTGGAAAAAATAACTGAGACTAAAGATAAAAAAGGGAAGATAAAAAAGAAAAAGACCAAGTACTATCCCGAAGATCTAGACTTTTCGAAAATCATTATTGAATCAGTTGAGTTTGTTTCAAACGACTATTCATTCTGGCCTTCGCAAACTCATAAGGAAATAGTTCTTCCTGGAGAAGATTTGGATAAAGACGAGACTGCTAAGACGGTTATCTCACGGTTCATTGAAAGAGCCTGGAGAAAAAAAATCGATCCTGAAACAACCGAAAAATGGTTTCTACATTTCAAGAAAATCAAAAGACTGGAAGATTCATCGATCTATGCTTTGAGAGAGGTTCTCGCCACCAGTCTCGCATCCACTAATTTTCTTTACCTGAACGAACCAAAACCAAACGAAAACAAAACCTCGATACTTTCTTCCCATGAACTTGCCGCTAGGCTGTCCTATTTTCTCTGGTCGTCCATGCCTGATAATGAACTACGTGCTCTCGCCGATAAAAACAGACTGAGTGACTCAAAAGTTCTCGCAATTCAAATCAAGAGGATGCTCAGAGATCCAAAGAGCAATAGGTTTGCCGAAGAATTCAGCAAGCAATGGCTAGATCTGGGCGGAGTGGATAGGGTTGCGGTCAATCCACGATACCACCAAAACTTCGATAACCGCCTCAAACCCCACATGCAGTCTGAGAGTCTTGAATTTTTTAAGGAAATTTTCAGAAAAGATGAATCAATAACAAAAATAATCGATGCTGACTTCACTATGCTTAACGCACGGTTAGCGAAACACTATGGTTTAGAAGGCCCCAAATCTCAACATTTCGAAAAAACTTCTCTAAAAGGAACAAACCGAACCGGAGGTATTCTCGGACACGCCTCCATTCATCTTTCCGGTTCGGACGGTGCAGAATCTCATCCCATACGCCGGGCAGTCTGGGTTCGTGAACGGCTCTTAGACGATCCCCCCAAACCACCGCCACCAGATGTGCCTGGAATCGAAGAAAGTGTGGTAGACTTTGAAAAACTAAGTCTTCGTGAACAACTTGAATTTCATCGCAAGAAAGAATCCTGTAATGATTGCCACCGAACCCTCGATCCATGGGGAATAGCTATGGAAGAATATAGTGCTGTCGGACTCAAAAGAGAAAAAACAACTATTCACAAGAAGCCAATTACAGCTGACACAATCTTGCCTGGAAATTATCCTGTGGATGGAGTTGAAGAATTAAAACAATTTATTCTTTCGAACCGGAAAGATCAGTTTGCTCATGCCTTCTGTTCGAAAGTTCTGACCTACGCATTAGGTAGATCTTTAACCCTGGAAGATGAAATTTTGGTAAATGAGTTAAAAGGTAAATTCATTAAGGACAGATTTCGTCTATCGGGTCTACTTAAAAATATCGTACTTAGTGAAACTTTCCGTTCGCATTAAAGATATGTATAAAACATCCTAAATACATGAAGATATTGGGTAAATCAAAGATGAATAGAAGAACCATGCTCAAGGCATCTGGAATCTGTATGGCTTTACCTTGGATGGAATCATTTGCCGGCTCATCTTCTCCTCAAATACCCAAAAGGTTTTGCTCCATTTATTTTCCATACGGAGTCAGTCTCCCCAATCAGGATAGCGAATTCAGTCATTGGAATTGGTTCCCCCAAGGTGAGGGAAAGAACTTCACTTTCAATAAATCCTTAGAGCCACTCAATAAATTTCGTGATCAAGTGACGGTCTTGGGTGGCCTTTGCCACCCAAAAGTAAAAAGAATAGGGGGACATGACAGCGGCGACACCTTTCTCACTGGAGAGGAAATGAGCCTAAAGGCGAACGGATTGAAAAACTCTATTTCATTGGACCAATTCATGGCTCATACTCATCGCCTTGGATCAGAAACACGGTTTTCCAGCTTGGCTCTATCCTCTGATGGTGGAACCGGCATGCCCACCCGAGCCAATACTCTGTCCTTTTCCAACACCGGCCAACCTATTCCTTCCTTCAATCGTCCAGCGATCGTTTTCGAAAGACTTTTTGGTCTAAGTGGTGAATCCATTGATGCTCAGAGAAAGGGACTCACCCGAACCGGTAGCCATCTTGATCTTCTACTTGACGAGGCAAAATCCATGCACCGCAAGTTAGCCAAGACAGACCAAGACAAACTGGATCAGTACCTAACTTCTGTTCGTGAAATCGAACAGGATGTGGAGCGTTCTGCACAATGGCTCGATGTCCCCAGACCAAAAATAAATGCCGAAGGACTAAGCCTAGATGCCGACAATGAGACACCGGAAAAATTAATTTACACTATGTTGGATCTGATTGCCTTAGCCTTTCAGACAGATTCCACACGTTTTATCACCTATCAACTGGCAAGCATGCATGGAGCCATTTCCATCGCGAATAAGTTCCCCTCTCTTCTTGGTTTCCCGAAGGATGCTCATGGTCTTGCCCACGGAGCAGGAAAAGGAGCAGGTGCTGAAAACAAGGGCAGGTGGGATCTCTATCAGACTAAATGCTTTACCTACCTGCTTAATCGTCTTTCTGAAATGCCGGAAGACAATGGATCAGTGCTCGATAATACCTGTCTTCTCTATGGAAGCAGTAACAGTAAAACCCATAACAACACAAATTATCCCCTTGTTTTAGCCGGAGGAAAAAACATGGGATACGAACACGGACAGTACATCAAGTTTGGAAATGATATGCCATTATCCAATCTCTTTGTAACAATCCAAAAAGGAATGGGGGCTAAGGCTGACTCGTTTGCAGACAGCACGGGAGAGATGAAAGAGGTCTTATCTTCCTGAATTAATCCTTCAGGGATTTTTTTCCAGTGGCAAAATCCTTGATGATGGTCGCCCGATCATACTCATCACCCATAACTGTGTAAGCCACGTAACTGAGAGTGTTATCCTCGATCGAAATTACCTGGAAGAATTGCGTCTGCTCAGCGGTCATATCAGACCGGTACCCTTGTGATTTGTAAGCAAGAATCTGCTTACGATCGAGTCCGTACTGTTTAGGTCCACTGACGGATGTCACATAGACTGTACCCAATTCAGCCGTATCACTATCGCTTGTACGAACAGGCACATGCCCCCTTGCATATGTATGATCATGCCCATTTAGCACGAGATCGACATTATATTTATCCAGCAAGGGCTTCCAGTTTTCACGGGCAAACTTAAAGTCACGTCCACGGGCGGGTGAGAATACGGAATGGTGGCAGGTAACAATTTTCCACTTTGCCGTACAATTCTTCAACTGATCTTCAAGGTATTTTGTTTGCTGCTCTAACTTTTCGTTTGAATTTAATACAATGATTCGGGCATCCTGATAGTCGACGGTGTAAACAGTCTCGTGCAACTCGGGATCCAAACTCTTTTCCACTGGTAAGGTAAATTGAGGACGCCATTGAATGGAGACTCTTCGGGACCCTCCATTAACTGCGGAAAACTCATGATTACCAACTGCAGGAATGGCCGTCCACTGGCTGTGTAAAAAACCACCTGCCTTGAACCATTGGGCCCACTCGTGATCACGGTGAGCAATATTGACAAGATCACCGGCATGAATCGCAAAAGAAGCATTGGGGGCTGTTTGATATGCCATACGTATGACCCGAGACCAATGATCTAAAATATCATTCTGTGCATCCCCAAAATATACAAATTGTATGGGGGCGTAGGTTGACTTGGCGGTACGGAACTGAATCCATTCGGACCAGTGCTTGGATCCATCGCCTACACGATACACATACAATGTATCGGGCTTTAAACCTTGAAATCGAACACTGTGATAATGAACAATCAGTGAGGAATTCCTTTTATATTGCCCGAGATCAAATGCTTCGGTAACTGCATCAATCTCGGTATCATCGCTTGTAAACTTGGAATTGACTGTGGCTTCAGCAATCTGGGCAACCCCTTTGGTTACGGTTTTATCAGTTCTCCAGGTAACCGCTCTCCTGGTCGACGGATCTCCATGAAATGTCAGAATAATCCGATCCGGATCCTTACTGGGAATCTCCCAATGACGAAGTCCATCATGCTGATCATGTGCATTAACGGAAAATACCGTATAGAAAAAATGGGTAACAAGGATGAGGATTAACAATTTCATTTAATTTGGTTAATAGGTTTTAAGGAAGGCTACTACATCGGCAACATCCTGCTCAGACATACCCAGCTGATGGGCTGATAACATAAGTGAATTACGGGAAGGTTGGATAAAATGGATTTCATGACTGGGTACTTTTTGTATGAGACCGCCTGCACTCTTAATGGTAAGAGGATCACTTTCCAAGAGAATTATTCCGTTTATTCTCCAAAAACTTTTTCGTTCCTTCCAATTTGGCTCCAAAGTAACTTCGTGGGAATCAAACCCATGAGCTATGCCTGCAGATGGACTTATCAGAGCAGTGGCAATTTCCTCAACCGATCTATTTTCGCCCCACCCTTTTAAGTTTGGGCCAAAGTCAACCCCCACCCCATCAAATTGGTGACAACTGTAGCATCTTGCTGCAGAAGATTTACCACGCACAATATCTCCTTTTAGGTTCACCACATTTGTTACTTTTAGAGGACCAACTTCATTACGGACTGCTGGAACCTGTAACAGTGGTTTTGGTTTCGCATCAATAATTCTATTCGCAATCAGAAATTCACGAACCGGATGATCTTTCCATCGGTGAACCATCCCTTTTACAAGGAACTGTTTGGCCAAGTCCATCACACTCTCATCCACGGATTCTAGATAAACCTTTTTCATTCCATTAAATGCAGCTACCGACCTGTTCATAGCCAAGGAGGCAACCAATTCCTTTCTATGTTCAGGAGCAACTTCTGTCATAAGCATGCGGGTAACCATGTCTTCGATCATAGAATCCCCGTGTAACCGCCAAGCCAACAAATGAGCCTCACGATCCCAGTCCTTAGCAGAAGTAATTTTTCGTAACTTACAGTAATCACACCAAAGTTCGTCCTCCGAACCATCTGCTGCCAAGCCTACTGATTCCAAGTATGTTCGATCTTCCATCGATCCACTGGCAATGAGATCCAGTAACAGATCCTTTTTCTTTTCGTAGGAAAAATCGCGCAAATGAGTGAGAGCAATACGGCGAACATGAGCGGACTGATCCTTTCTCACCATTTTAAGTAAATTCCAACCCAACCCTTCACGATCATATCGCAAGGCACTCCGCAATGCCGCCACACGATACCGAAAGTCACTGTCACCCATCGTCGATACCACTCTCTCTAATTCAGCATATCCTTCCTTTCCTAGATGAGGTAAAACCCAGATGGCCCGGCTAGCCAACCATGGGGATTTGCTGTTTAGTAATTTTTTTACCTTGGAAAAAGCAGACTGGCCTTGCGACTTTAGCTTTTGAAATCCGTTAAAGCGGACATTATGGGCTGGACTGACCAGCATCTCTTCTGCCGTTTTTGGAACCTGCTTACTGGATTTAAATCCCTTGGGTGCGATCCGGTAAATCTTACCTATATGTTTACGATCGGCCGCCCCGTGTCCACCAACGACAGGATCATACCAATCTGCGATATAAAGTACCCCATCAGTCCCTACTAAAATATCTGAAAAGGCACCACATAATCGATCCTTTCCCTGCCGACTTATAAAAACTTCCCGTTCCAACTTGTACCCTGCCCCATCAGGTTTTGGGACATAACGAAAAACCTGCCGTTTAGCGGGTTCGCAGGAGAAGAGAGAACCTTCATATCTTTTGGGTAAAAAACCGTTCTAATAATAAGTGATTCCCGTTGGAGAACCACTTCCATAAACATCACCTGGTGGAAAACTTCCCGGCAAATGAGTTCGCCACTCCGCTTCGGCGGTGGTTTGTCCAGCAATACGATCCGCGGACCATCCAAATTTCCCATCCTCCGAGCAAAAACCAAAAAAGGCACCCTCCGGAACAAAGCTTGTACGACAGGCTGGTGGATCATCATTATCATTTTGGAACATGTCCCCGAACGAAGTGAAAATTTGCTCGTAGCTATTTCGGTACCCATGACCAACAATCTCCATACCGGTTCCATCTGGATTGATCCGACCCGTAAAACCGGACACCCAAATATGCCCGTCATCACTTCTTTTTCCTGCAAAAGTCGTTGGGTTCAGATTCCATCCAACTTGTGGCCCACCCTTATTGTAATAAAAACTACCAATATAAAAAGTTCGACCGTCCCCATCGGTTATTTTAGCCCCGCAATTTCCCTGGTTAAAATATAATTTACCATCAGGACCACCTATTACTGAGTGAGTGGAATGATCATGATTACTACCAGTAAAGCCGGTAAGAAAGATTTCTTTTTTGTCCCCTTTGTCAAAAACTAAGTTTCGGTTCACATCGATATATTTAATAATGTGGGGGGTCTGGGATACATAGATCACATTATCGATCACCCCGATCCCCATAGGTGCGACCAGTTCGGGATCCTGAATAAAAACAGTAGATTTATCCGCGATTCCATCCAAATTGGTATCCTCCAGAACGACCACACGGTCGCCCTCTTTTCGGGTATTACTCCTGCGATAATTTACTCCCTCCGTAACCCAAATCCGACCGAAAGTATCCACATCCATGTTTGTCGGATTATACAAGAGCGGAGATTCTGCCCACAAGGTGACTTCCAACTCGGGATCTTGTAACCGAAAATCATTGATGACCACTTGGCCAAGAGCGGAAATGACCAGAATAGGAAAGAGAAAGAATATAAATGATATGGGAGAATGCATGATGGGATTATAGATAAGGCTATCGAAGAGATTATTTAGAACAATATTGAAGAGCAAAAGCTGCTCGAACTAATTGTCTATGCAATTAAATCTTTCACCACATGACCGTGTACATCGGTCAGGCGGTAATCGCGTCCCTGAAAACGATAGGTCAATTGTTCATGATCAAAGCCAAGTAGATGCATCCATGTAGCTTGCAGGTCGTGAACATGTACCGGATCTTTTGTGATACTGAATCCAAGTTCATCCGATTCTCCATGAACATGACCACCTTTTACTCCTCCTCCGGCCATAATCATGGTGTAACAATCCGGGAAGTGATCGCGCCCCAATACTTTACCTTTTGAAGTACGGCCTTCACGAAACGGAGTGCGACCAAACTCACCACCTATAATAATTAATGTCTCATCAAACAAGCCGCGCTCCTTCAAGTCCTTAATAAGTGCGGATATCGGCTTATCCATTGTGGCACATTTCCGGGTCAAGCCATCCCGAATATCCTCCTTTGGATTGGTCCCATGATAGTCCCAACCCCAGTCGAACAACTGTACGAACCGAACGCCCTTTTCAGCAAGCCTGCGGGCAAGTAAACAATTATTCCCTAGGCTGGCTCCACCCACTTCAGCTCCGTAGGCGTCCAAGGTATCCTTGGACTCATTGGAAATATCCATTACATCGGGAACGGAAGCCTGCATTCGATAAGCTAATTCGTACTGAGCGATGCGCGTGAGGGTTTCAGGGTGAGCAAAATCTTCCGCCGCTTTTTGATTCAAATCCCGTAAGGCGTCCAAACTTGCTCGCCTGAGACTGCGGTCCATACCAGGAGGATTAGAAACATATAGAACAGGATCACCTTTTGAACGACACTGAACGCCTTGATAGACTGAAGGTATAAACCCAGCACTAAATGAATTCTTTCCACCATTTGGCTGAGTTCCACTGGATATCAAAACAACATACCCTGGAAGATCCTGATTTTCCGAACCTAATCCGTAAGTCGTCCAAGCACCAAAAGAAGGACGCCCTGGTTGAGGGAAACCAGTATGCACAAATAATTCTGCCGGTGCATGATTAAATTGATCGGTGTGCATGGATTTAATCACGCAAAGGTCATCAGCATGCTGATGCAAATGAGGAATTGCATCTGACATCCACATACCAGACTTTCCATACTGAGAAAATGTACGGGGTGTGCCCATTAACTTGGGAGTACCTGAAGTGAATGCGAATTGTTTACCCTTAATGAACTCGTCTGGGCATTCTTGATCGGTACGTTTTACAAGTTCTGGTTTATAATCCCATAAATCCAAATGGGGAGGAGAACCGGTCAGGTGGATATAAATCACTCTCTTAGCCTTGGAACTGAAATGTGATTTACGGGGAAGTAATGGATTTTCCGGAGCTTTTAAACCAAAGGCATCAGGGGAAAGAATTTGAGCCAATGCACCGGTCCCCAACCCAACCCCACAGTTTTTTAAAAAGTGACGCCGAGTGTTTAATTGGATTTGTTCAAGTACAGGATTCATAAGTAAAATGTAAGGAAATTATTCTTTTAACGTTTCATCATCATCTCATCGAGATTGAGAAGGACATTACCCGTCACAGTTAAGGCGGCTAAATCCACGATATTACAATCTTTAGGAGCAGGGCCGATCGGATCCGTGGCCATTTTACGAGCCAAGTCTACATCCTTTACATAACGATTTTTGACTTGGTTAAATAAAGTAACCAAGCGTTCAAGTTCTGCGTCTTGAGGTTCGCGTGACAGGCAAATTTTAAAGCCATTACTAATTTGTTTTTCCAACGAACTAGAAGACTTTGCCATAATTCGGGCCAGTGACTGAGCAGCCTCAACATATACCGGGTCATTCAAGGTGACCAAAGCTTGCAGTGGAGTATTAGTTGTTCCACGACGGACCGTACAAACCTCACGATTAGGAGCATCAAAGGTAGCCATGGAAGGATACGGGTTGGAGCGGCGCCAATTGGTATATATGCCTCTTCGTAAACGATCTTCCCCCACACTGGTCTTCCAATCGATGCCTCCGCCAAATGCGGCTTTAATTCCCATATCAGGTTGTGGTGGACGGACAGGGGGGCCAAACATTTTTTTGCTTAACAAACCGGATACCGCCAGTGCCTGATCCCGAACCATCTCGGCAGAAAGTCGAACGCGGGGTCCTCGGGCAAGTAATCGATTAGCCGGATCACGATCAGCCATTTTATCGGTGACATGAGAGGACTGTCGATAGGCTTTCGAAGTAACCAGCAACTTGATAAACGCTTTCATATCCCACTCCATTCGAACCAATTCAGTGGCGAGCCAGTCCAGTAATTGCGGATGGGATGGCAGTTCGCCCTGCGATCCAAATTCCTCACTGGTTGAAACTAATCCTACACCAAAAATCTTTTCCCAAAACCGGTTGGCGGAAACCCGGGAAGTAAGAGGGTTATCCTTATTCATAATCCATCGTGCGAGATCCAATCGATTAGGCTTGGTCACACCAGGCAAAGGAGGAGCCAGTGCAGACGGAAAATTACCTTTTACCATTGGGCCATGATTAAGATAAGAACCGCGCAAATGAATAAAAGTCTCTCTTTCATTGGCAGGTACAACTTGCTTTAATACAGGCACCGTTGAGTAAGGCTTTATAGAATTGAGTTTTTTTCGCAAAGCCACGATCCTCTGATTGATTCTTTTCCCCTCGGTACTGTGTTTGATGAAAAAGCTCATTAATTCTTTATTCTGTTTTTCTGTACGATCAGCAGAAACAACCGTCATTATATTTTTGATATGATCCGGTATTGCCGGAGCGGGAATCATCTTATCCGTCACCGAAAGCCTCACTTTACCAATCGCATGATTGGGATAATTCTGTATCAAACGAACAATTAGCTCACCACCAGCTAACGGGCGTTTCAAAGTAAAAACACCATAGTGATCTTTACCTTGACCCCCTGCTATCGCCCACCCCGAATCTTGCTTAGCGTTACTATCAATTGCTTTAAACGCTTCAAACTTGGCCTGTTCATAGCTGGCACTCGCTTTTCCAAACTGACCGACTTCCGCACCATCCAATGATACCACAATCTCTCGCTTGGGCGCTTTGGGAAATGTCTTCTCCCAAACGACCTGACGGTCGGCACTCAACACCTGCAAACGAAAACCGTCTAATCGTGAATAAAGTCCGCTATCCGTACGATTCCAGACTGCGAGTTTAGACAAGTTTTGCTCTTTCCCGAGATTCACTTCCCACCAGGCGGCTGCATCTCCATTTGCATTGTGGGTAACGCTTTTTGACTTATGGAAATCACCGTCCGTATTTCCATCAATCGCAAGTTTTGCAACCCCTCCATACCCGGTAGTACTTTGAGACGCTTCTCCATTAAGTGCTACATTTTTCTCCCCCGCAAATGCCTGCACCTCCGCAATATGTAAGATACGATCTTTCCCGTCTAACTCAATGCGTACGAACTGTCCCTTCTTAACACCACGAGCAGATTCAGAAAAACCCATTGAATTAAGAATAATTTCATTCAGGACCAAATTTTGAGTTCGCGAAGGACCGCCATTTGTCAAGGTATCATCAGTAAGAAACTCAACGCGAAGAGCAGATATTTTATTCAAGGAAGTACGGGCGATAAGTTCATAAACATCCGTCTCTTTTTTTGTTCCGGAAGCAAGAACAGATCCATCGTCCTTCACCGTAAGCGTTGCTCCCGAGGTCGCCTTTACTTTGCCGGGCTTAAGGACTTCCCATTTTGTTTCGGATATATCTTTTTCCCAGGCACTCAACTTTTTAAATAGCTCATCATTTTCGTCGGGAGACTTAAGAGATTCACCCCATTGTTTAATTTCTGCCTCCAGTTGTATTTGCTGCTTTTTTTGCTGATCACTAAAGATACTGATGGTAGGGCTTTCATCCCGCCTATCCGCGTCTTGGGTTTGATTCAGGATATCAAAGGCTTGAAAATATTCTTCATGGGTAATCGGGTCATACTTATGAGTATGGCACTGAGCACAAGCCATCGTTGTCCCCATCCAAGTAGCAAAAGTGGTGTTTACCCGGTCAACCACCGCGACATTTCGAAATTCCTCATCGTTCGTCCCTCCCTCATTATTGGTCTGGGTATTTCGATGAAATGCTGTGGCAATAAGTTGCTGTTCTGTGGGTTCAGGAAGTAAGTCACCTGCCAACTGTTCTATTGTAAACTGATCAAAAGGAATATTTTTGTTAAAAGCATTTATAACATAATCCCGAAAGGCCCAAATCGTACGGGCACGATCATCTGCATACCCTGCCGAATCTGCGTAGCGTGCAAGATCCAACCACATTCTTGCCCAGTGTTCCCCAAACTCTGGACGAACCATGAGCCCATCGACAAAATCGTGATAAGCTTCGGAACTTTTATCTCCCAAGAAAGCGTTTAAATCCTCGATCGATGGGGGTAATCCAATCAAATCCAAGGATACACGACGAGCCAGGGTTCTTCGATCAGCTTGTGGACTGAAGGTAAGTCCCTCCTTCTGTAAACGATCGGTTATAAAGTGATCGACAGGATGTATTCCATTCGGCACTTCCCTTCGGTATGGTTTTTTGTATGACCAATGCTTATCGTATTCCGCTCCCTGTGCGACCCATTTTTCGAGTAAAGCAACCTCTTTATCTGTAAAAGGTTTACCTTTACCTTTGGGAGGCATGACCTCCTCGTCATCTGCTGGCAAACTGATCCGAAAGATCATTTCACTCTCCTCCGGATCACCAGGCACGATGGCAGAATATCCGTCCAAATCTCTAGTTGCACCGTCAAAGGTATCGAGTCTCAATCCTGCTTCACGATTTTCCTCATCCGGTCCGTGACAGGCAATACAACGATTCGAAAGGAGAGATTTAATTTGAGTGTTAAAATCTATCCTTTCTTCCGCAAAAAGGAAGAATGGAAGTATAAAAGTAAGGAATAGAATTAAACGCATGAAATATCTTTATTGATAAACTTATCCAATATCTTAGCCCCAGCAACTTAAGACATTTTCAAAATTTACTGATGAGGCGATGAAGCCTTGCGGGTGAGTCATGTTGTAAAAGTTAAATAATTTAAGAATTTGGGATCGTTAACATATAATTAAAAGAGAAGGTCTTATTTCCCAAAAATTCATTCTAACATGTTAATTTGTCTCTTGTATTGTGAATTCTAGCTCTATTGTTGTAAAAAACTGCAATGATAAATTAAAACTCTTGAGTGCTAACCATAAAGCAACTCGAAATTTCAATTAGTTTCGAATATATATGAAGCACCCCTAAAACTTGCATTATCGGATGCAGAGCTTTTATTAATTTTTACACCCCTTCTTTCCTCCCAGACTCTTTGGTCAAAAACTTTTCGTATAGATTGAAGTATTGAATCATCCTCATGAACAAGTTTACCCCCGATTATAATCATTTCGGGTTCAAAAAGGTGAGCTAATGAAACGAGTCCAAGTGCCCAATATTCTATACAATGATCAAGAATTTGTTTTGCACAATCATCCCCATTTTTAATATGAGCACGAAGTTCAGGAAAATCGATTACGCTTACATTTCGCAAACTGCTTTCCTCGTACAATTCATGTTCTTTGGCTAATTGAAGAAGAACCCTTTCGGAAGCTTCGCTTTCCAAGCATCCGGATGAATTACAGGGTGCATTACATTTACGCCCATTTCGTTTAACAATTACATGTCCCCCTAAAAGTCCTTGTGAAAAATTCCGTCCGACCAAAACTTCGTCATTCATAATAACCGATGTTGCAATTCGATTTCCGATGGAAAACTGTAAAATATTTTCACAACCTTTACCCACCCCATAGCTCCACTCACCCAGCAGTTCTGATCGTGTGGTATTTTCCATTCGCAATTGCAACCCAGTATTAGCCTGAACCCATTCTTTGAAATTGAAATCCCGCATTTCTTCAAAATACTTAGATTTAGACAAGGGGATCATATTTCGGTTGTCCACAATCCCCTCAACAAAAAGACAAAGTCCAACACAATTGATAAGTTTAATCCCATGATTTTCACAAAGCGAACCTAGGGAATGAACAACTCTTAATAAATGGCCCTTGAATGATTCACCCTGAATGACATTCAGTTTTTCACTCACCAAGACTTCACCTTTCTGTACCAACCCTAAACTTGTTTCTTTGCCTAGTTCAACAACTGCGACAATATTATCAACGGACTCACTTTTATGTGAGATGATTTGAAACCAATTTTCAGTTACTTGATTCATTTGTTTAAATTCTTAAAATTAGGGTACTCAAAACTCCCCCCCTGCCATAAAGTTACCGGTTCTACTCCATCCAAAAAACCACGAATCTCGATCTCTGATAATGCTCGCTTCCATATACAAAACTCGTCCATTCTTCCACGTAATGCTCGATTGGTAACCACTTTGACACCTTCAGGATTCCATCCGCCTAACCTAGATTTCCCTGGGACCAATTTGAATTTATTTTTTAATTTTTGAAGAGAAATAACTGTACCGTTTAAATAGGATCGCGTTTCCATTTGCTTGGATGAAATGACAGCAACCAAGTTAATCCATTTGTTTATCGGTGTGGTATATTTGTAGTCAGCTTGGGCAAGAGTTGGGCCATGACTGCCAATCCAACAATGACCGGGTCGTGAAATTTGCCAATGCACATCATTAACGCTCCAGCCATCGGAATTAAAAATTGGACTAAGAGTCTTGTCGCGCCTATCGATCTTAACCCAAGAAGAAAAGGTAAGTTCATCAAATTCTCCAGCAATATCCAACTCCACAAAATCTTCATTTCGATCAAAAAGTAGTGCTTTCTTTTCAGGCCATCGGCCTGTAACCCAGCGAGCATTTGAAATAATTCCATCAGAAACGATTGAGTTTTTAATTAAGTTTTTTAATTTGTTTCCCCTACTTTCAGTTTTCAAACCTTCTTGAAGAGTACTGGACTCGGACTCAACAGAATCAAAAGAAAAACAGGCAATTAGATCAGGATCCGAAATAATTTTATTTAAATTTTGACGCCAACGAAGAAAACCAATGGAGCCAGGTTCGATAAAAATTTCAGTATCCATACTCTCTAAAAGATCAATTACTCCATTGGCATATTTCACGGTCTGACCTTCCGTAACTTCAGAAAGTAATAATTTGGACCCTGGGTCCCTTGCATTAACCTGCCCATCAAATACGTGCAATTTGCTAACTCCAGTCTCTTCATCGACCGACAACCCAAACTCAGTCCCCAAATCCACATAATTAACACCTGGACTGGAAATTGTAAAACCTTTCGCCATTGCAGGGACTACCGCACGAACATTTCCTCGGTGAAGGACAACCAAAAGATCACTTTTGATGTCAAAACGAACGGATCCACTCATAAATAAATCTGCACCATTTGAGAATCGAATGTGTGCGATTCCTGTCTCCAGTTCATACTTTCCTATTCCGAACTGAGAATCAACAGGTGTCATACCAGCAGTGAATTTGGAGTTTACTTGATTGAGAACCGTAGCAACAAAAGGCTGTTCAATTAATTCTTCGGTTTGCTCGATTTCATTAATAAAGGTTTTCCTTTCATTCACTAAAAAAAATATGATCACTGCGGCAGCAGCAGAAATCGCCCAAGGCAGAAATCGAACAAGAAAATGAAGGCAAGTATTTTCATTAGCAGTTAAAGATACCGGTCCTTCAGATTTTTCTGCCAATCCTTCTTCAACCGTTGCCATTAACCGAAAGAAATTTCTGGCTTCAATATCACCATCCAAAATTTCATTTAGCTTTGACTGCTCATCCTGGGACAAAGAGCCAACGAAATATTTTTCAATAATTTCTTTATGGATACTTTTCATCTACTTATGAACTCTCCGCTTTGGTTAATGATTTACCGAAAAATTAAAAGATGATTTCGAATCCTTCGCCATCGTTTTCTCCACACAATTTGCCAAGCCAACTCGGATACGTCGTAAAAGTTGGTAAAGCCCATCGGGGGTTTTTCGTAACTGTTTTGCTAAATCCTTGATCGAATTTGCAGGATCATAGGCTTGTAAAATAAGACTCCTTTTTTGGGCAGGAAGTTTTTCCAAACAACGATCAAGAGCATCAATCCACTTGCTCCTAACCGAGTCTCCCTCGATTCCCTCATTAAGCAACTTTTCAATTACACTATCATCTAATACAATTTTGTCCCTTGCTTTCGTTTGTCGAAACTTCAAAATTTCATAACGGGCAATCACGCACATCCACTTACCAAACCCATCCTCCGGATTGCTAAGTTGGTCGAATTTGTTCCAAGCAACTATGCTAACCTCTTGCATGATTTCAGTAACATCCTGATAAGCAAAAACTCCAGCCCGCACATAGGCGCGAACAGATGGTTCATGCTTTGAAAGTAGTCGCATGAATAAAACATGGTCAGATTGCGAATTATCAGTCATCAATAAAAACGAATGGTTTTCCGTAACGAGTTCAATTTAATTATATGAAGTTAACATTATATTGTCTCACAACGGAAATTACCTAAATCTGACGATTTAATTTAATTTTGACACCAAATAACCTTCTTTTCTGAAAAAATGATTAAGCCTGTTGTATCTTTTTAATTTTATAATCTAACATGAAAACTTTTAAAATTAGTTCAATTGTAGGAATTTTTACGGCAGTTATTGTTTTAGGAGGGTACTATTTAATCGATACCCCATCCAAAAAGAAATGGATTATTTCGGGCGGTGAACCTAATAGTAAGTATAACGAAGTGGCGCTTTCCTTTAAAAAAATAATCGAAAAGAAAAATGATCTAGAAATAGAAATACAAAACAGTTCAGGAAGTAAGGAAAATTTAACAAGGGTCAGCAATGGGATGGCTGATCTTTGCCTTGTTCAAAATGACATTGAGGGAGACGAAAAAATTCGTTCCATTTCAACCCTTTATGAAGAAGTTCTGCATGTTATCGTCAAGGAGGGTACAGAAAGTATATCTGAATTGTCAGGGTGCACGATCTCAATTGGACCAAAGGGCGGTGGAACTGAAAACCTTGCAATGGTAACCCTCGAGCAACTGGGAATTAAGAGAAAAGATATTTCCTTTCGTAAAGAAAGCCTAAAGTCAGGCTTGAATGCGCTAAAAGATGGAAAGACCAATGCTGTATGTGCAGTAACTGGTATAGGAAACTTAAGCATAAAACAATTTCTTGAAGAAGGGGGTCACCAACTACTTTTTCTAGGAAAAGATATTTCTGAAAATATTAAATATGCCTATCCTTACATTCATTCAGCGGTTATTCCATCAGGAGCTTACCCCGTCGCACCAGGAAAGGGTTTACCCGAAAATAAAATCCCAACCATAGGAACCAGGGTCGTTCTTGCATGCCAAAACAATTTATCAAATGACGATATATACTGGCTCACACATTTTATTACTGAAAATAAAGCTTCACTCGTTCGCAGTCACCCCCTTTTAGCCCAAATGGGTTCCCCGAAAGATTTAAATCAAATTCAATTTCCGATTCATGAAGGTGCAGAGTTACATTACGACAGAAATGAACCAAGTTTTTTTCAGGAATGGTCAGAAACCATAGGCCTAATTCTCTCCATTCTTGCAATTGCCTGGGGTGCTACAACAACCATTAGGCAGATTATTCTGATGCGCTTAAAAGACAGTCTAGACAACTACTTCGAAAAAGTTGACGCCATTACTTCAGAATTAATTGACAGCGTAGACGAGAAAAGAGCTAAAGAAATTGCTAAAGAATTACATGACATCCGAAGGGAAACTACAAAAAAGCTAATCGCAGAAGAATTAGCAACCGATGATTCATTTGTTATATTTCAGCGTCAACTTCACACGGCTCAACAACTGGTGAACGAAACCCTACGGAAAAGAAAGATTTAACTTTCGCTTGATTAGTTAGGTTCCTAATTTAACTTTAGGATTAAACTTTCTTAAGCTTTAGATTGGATAAATCTTTCGAAATCTGACATTTCGAACCGGCTGCCCACAACGAGTGGAGTTCGTTGATGAATACTGGTTGGCTCGATGTCCATGATTCTTCTTTCACCATCCAAAGCAATACCACCTGCCTGTTCAGCAAGTAAAGCAACTGGGTTGGCTTCGTAAAGGAGACGAAGTTTACCCTCCGCGTTGTCATGAGTAGGCGGGTAAAGAAATACCCCACCTTTTAATAGAGTACGATGAAAGTCTGCGACCATTGAACCAATATATCGAGACGAATAATTAACCCCCAGCACCCCCGAACGAAGGCGATCAATATATTCGCCGTAACGGGAAGGAAAGCCATCACGGTAGGCTTCATTTACCGAATAGTACTTCCCCTGGTCCGGCATGGTCATATTCTCATGACTTAAAACATAAGCACCAATTGCTGGGTCCAAAGTAAAGCCATGTACACCGTGCCCCGCACTGTAAACAAGAATGGTAGAAGATCCATAAACTACATAACCAGCGGCAATCTGTTTACTGCCTGGTTGTAAAACCCAAGCCTCTGGATTGTCACCAGGCACATGATCTGGCTTCCTTAAAATTGAAAAAGTAGTACCAACACTAACATTAACATCAATATTAGAAGATCCATCCAGTGGGTCAAAAACGACTGCATATTTAGCTTCTTTGGAACCCTGATGAACCAGCATCGGATTCTCATTTTCTTCGGATGCTAAGACGCCGATGCTCTCTCTTGCACTTAAACAGTGAACCAAAGCCTCATTGGAAATAACATCAAGTTTTTGTTGAATCTCGCCTTGGACATTAATGTCTCCATGTTCTCCCAAAACATCTGTCAATCCTGCCCGTCGAACCTGAGCCTGAATCATTTTGGTCGCAAGTGTAATTCCCGACAACAAAAAGGAAAACTCACCGGATGCCCCAGGAAAACGTTTTTGTTCACGCATGATGTGCTGCTGCACAGTTATGATGGAAGTGGATGAGTTAGTCATAAAAGAATTAAAAGTAACATGAAAAAAGCGGAACTCCAAGAATGAATCCCTTTAAGAAACGAAAAAACTGGATTGTCTTTCAAATTGATCTTCAATGGATTGAAATCATGAAAAAAATGTTTTTTATTTTCCTCTCCACACTAATTATATCGGTAATCCTAAGAGCCAAAGAAAATTACAATATCCTTTTCATTATCTCGGACGATCTCACTTATACTGCCCTGTCCTGCTATGGTAATGAAGTTTGCAAAACTCCTCACATTGACAAGTTAGCGAAAGAAGGTGTTCGCTTTACCCAAGCCTATTGCCAGGGTACTTATTGCGGACCTTCCCGGGCATCCTTTATGTCTGGTTATTATCCACACGCCACCGGTGTGCTAGGATACAAGAACCCTCGCCCTCAAATTGGCAAACGGAGCACCTGGTCCCAACACTTTCGAAATCATGGTTACCATGCAGCCCGCATAAGTAAAATATTTCATATGGGAGTACCGGGGGGAATTGAAAGTGGAGGTGACGGAGCCGACGATTCACTTTCTTGGGACGAGAAATATAACAGTAAGGGTCCCGAGTGGCGGGCACCAGGTGATGGAGAAACCTTGCAAAAAAACCCAGACGGCCAAAGACCTGTTGTTGGAGGTAACACGTTTGTCGTAGTCGAAGCGGATGGAGACGATCTTGTGCACTCAGACGGGAAGACCGCGAAAAAGTCCGTCGAGTTACTTGAGAAATATAAATATATGGAAAAACCTTTTTGGCTTGGTGTAGGTTTTGTACGACCCCATGTTCCCTTCGTAGCTCCAAGAAAATATTATAAGCCATTCAAACCATACTCCAAAATGGTACTCCCGGAAAAGTTTCCCGGTAACTGGGATGACATACCCCAAGCTGGAATCAATTATTGTACCAGTGAAAATATGCAGATGGATATACATAAGCAAAAAAAGGCGGTTGGTGGATACTATGCTTCGGTCGCTTATCTCGATGCTCAAGTGGGCAAAGTCATGAATGCACTCGAGAAATCCGGCAAGCGGGACGAAACCATTGTGATTTTCACCAGCGACCATGGCTTCCATCTCGGAGAGCATGATTTCTGGGCAAAAGTCAGCTTGCGGGATGAATCGGCCAAGGTTCCTTTAATTATTTCCATGCCCGGCAAAAAGCCAGCTATCTGTAATTCATTCGTGGAGCTCCTTGACCTCTACCCCACCCTTTCAAGTATTTGCGGTTTGCCAGAGCAAAACCGTTTACAGGGTAAAGATATTTCAAAAATGTTGGATGATCCCTCTCACAAGGTGAGAAAAGAGGCATTCTCTGTTGCCCCAATGAGAACGGGATTTTTACTTAGAAATAAACAATGGGCTTTTATTCAATATGGTGAAAATCTACCGCACCAGTTAAAAGGAGGCTTTGAACATGGTAGGAATGGAATCGAACTTTTCGACATGGAGCAAGATCCACAACAATTTATTAATCTCGCCGACAGCCCAAAACACGAGCCTACTGTCCAAGCCTTCCGAAAAAAACTAAAGGACAAATTGATCGCTATCCGAAAGAATGACCTGTTAAATTAATTATATGGCAAGTCAAAATTCTATGCACAATTGCAATGCCCCCAATGTCAACTTATGAATGACGCGCAATTTATTATTTTCATTCTCATTTCTACAACATTCGTTCTTTTTGTTTTTTTAAAAAAAAGGGGGAATCAAAAGATTGATAAGTCTTCAATCAAAATTTCTAATCCTCGTGGTATTTTATTGGACAACTTGCTCAAACAAAAAAAAGACCAAAGACTAACTTACGAGCAAAGGTCTATCATTGAAAATAACATTGGCTTATCTCATTGGCTACCAAGTGAACTAATTCCGCCGTGGGAAGAAAGGATTCTTTGTTTCCTTGAAGAGTTTCCTATTACTTTTATGAAGAAGGAAATGCCCAGTGAAGAGATGAGAATTCTTGTTGCTGCTGAAGCATCATTGCTAATTGTAAAACGACCTCTTTCAGATTTTCGACACCTTAAAGCGGTTCATTTATGGGAAGACGAAATAAAGGGAAATAAAAACGCTCGTGGAAGTGCAACTCGCTTTGAAGTTAATCTGAGTTGGAACTATTTAAAACAATCCATAAAAAAAGCAAGGGACGGACATAATCTAACACTTCATGAATTTGCCCACTTGATCGACTTTGCAGATGATGGAATTGCTCAAAGCATTCCCGTTTCAAGAAGATCAAAAGATTTTAAGGAATGGCAAATGATTGTTGATCAAGAACATGAAAATTTGATGCAATCCTACGAATCTGGTAAAAACTACTCCATACGGGCTTATGGTGGATATGAATCAATCAAAGGAGACAAGCCTGAAATCTTTTCATGTGGGACTTCTGCATTCTTTGAAAGAGGAGCGAGGCTGAAACGTGAATCGCCTGCAATTTATGAATTATTCAAACTGTTTTACGGAATTGACCCCGCATCTTGGAGAAAAAGAACCAACTAAATTTTACTCTACTGTAACTGACTTTGCCAAATTCCTAGGCTTATCAACATCAAGCCCACGAAGTCTTGCAAAATGATAAGCAAATAATTGAAGCGGTAAGTTAGCCAAGATTGGCCGAATTACTTCATGTGCAACAGGTAGGCGAAAAACATCGTCAGCAGCTTCTTCCGGGATTTCGATGTCTTCGGGTGCAATTGCGAGTACTGGACCTTTTCGGGCCTTAACCTCCTGCATATTAGCAATTGTTTTTGCAGAAAGCTCAGTGCCTTCAACAATAAAAATCGAAGGGCATTCTGGATTAATAAGTGCAATGGGTCCATGCTTCAATTCAGCAGCAGGGTAGCCTTCCGCATGAGCATAAGAAATTTCCTTCAATTTCAAAGCACCCTCTAGTGCTACTGGGTATAAACTTTGTCTGCCGAGGAAAAGTAAGTGTTCAGCCTTGGAATACTTAATTGCCAATTTCTTAATCTGCTCACCCTGTTGTAAAACTTTTTCTACTAATTCAGGTAATTTATTTAATCCTTCAACAATAGCTTGCCCATCAGTGGGAGAAAGGTCGCGCATCCTGCCAAGAGCAAGTCCAAGCATCGCACAAAGGCATGCCTGCGAGGAAAAAGCTTTGGTAGAAGCGACCCCTATTTCTGGACCCACACGCTGATAAACTCCACCGTCAGTTTCACGGGCAAGAGATGAACCAACAACATTTGTAATGCCTAGTGTTAAAAGACCTTTTGTTTTGGCTTCACGAACGGCCTCCAAAGTATCCAATGTTTCTCCGGATTGGCTCACCGCAATAACTAAAGAATTACCCGCCTTAGGAGAGTTTCGATAGCGGAACTCTGAAGCATGTTCAACTTCGACTGGTACTCGAGCCAATCGTTCGATGAGATATTCTCCAACCATACAGGCATGCCGTGCGGTTCCGCAAGCCACGAAGATAATCCGGTCCAAGTTTCGAAGCTCATCTTCATGGCCTTCCAACCCCCCCAATTTAGCTGTTGTTCCATCATCACCAAAGCGCCCACGAAGAGTATTCTTTAAGGCAACGGGTTGTTCATAAATTTCTTTCTCCATGTAAGAATCAAACTCACCAAGTTCAACCTCTTCTGAAATTTGATCAACTGGATGTGTGATTGCTTGAGCCTCTTGGCCTTCCATTGTAGTAATTCGAAATTCATTACCTTTAAGAATAGCTAACTCACCATCATTTAAAAAGACAGCCTCCTTTGCGCGACCAACAAATGCAGAGGCATCACTGGCTATAAAATTAGCATCATCGCCTAAACCCACAACTAAGGGAGATCCACGACGGGCTCCAACCATCATATCTGGATAATCCAGACAAAGTACTGCAATTCCATACGCTCCCCGACACTGAGGAAGTGCCAATCGAACTGCGTCGATAAATCTGTTAGATTCTTCAGGTAATTCTGAATAATGGTAAGCAATCAAATTACATAAAACCTCAGAATCCGTTTCCGAGGCAAATTGAATTCCCTTACCAATAAGAAACTTCTTAAGGGTGTTAAAATTTTCAATAACCCCATTATGAACCATCACAAATTTTCCATCTTGGCTTATATGGGGATGCGTATTTGAAACCGTGACCGCCCCATGAGTTGCCCATCGGGTATGTGCAATCCCGAGTGATGAAGATGAGCTTTTTTGTTGAACCGATTTCGCTAGGTTTTTTACACGACCGGTCTCTCGGGCCATTGAAAATTCATTTCCCTCATGAAAAGCAACTCCAGCCGAATCATAACCCCGATATTCCAAACGACGAAGTCCATCAATTAAAGGTGCTTGAGCGTTGCCTTTCCCTAAATATCCTACAATTCCACACATGAATATAACAATAGGTTAATACAAAATTACATCAATCCTTTTTAAAAACATAAATTTCTCTAACATTTATCGATTAAATAGTTTCGTCGGTACAAACAATTATAAAATTAAACAAATTTACTCGCTTCTTTCTTAAAACAATTTCAATACAGAGTAAGTGAAAATTACTTGGTTTCATTATTTAATAACTCTTTGTTTAGTACAACTTTCTTTTATTTCCTCACATGGTAAAAAGAAACCTAATTTCATTGTAATTGTATCAGAAAGTCATCCGGTAAGTGCTTTCGGGGTTTATAAAGGATATATTTCAAAAGTTGACCCCACACCTAACCTCGATCATCTAGCTCTAAAAAGTTTTGTATTTACAAATGCATACTGCACCAATGCCACTCCGGGAGCCAGCGGTGCAGTTTTGTTAACGGGAATGAATTCTCATGTTAATAATTTATTCCAAAATGGAAATGTACTCCAGGACTCATTTAATTCTCTACCCAAATCACTTCAGGAAATTGGATATGAAACCATCCTTTTGGGAAGATGGAACTTCAGTCCAAGACCAAAATATTTTGATCATTGGAATATTCTAACAGACCCTACAGAGAAATATAATCCCGAATTTAGAAGTTTAGATAATCAAAAACAAATCGAAGGCTATTCCACCGACATTATAACTGATCTGGCTATTCAGTGGCTTATGGAAAGAAAACTCAATAAACCTTTTTTCTTACTTATACAGTATAATGCAACAACTAAACCTTGGTTCCCCGCTATTCGGCACTTAAGTTTATATGACGACCTTTTGTTACCTGAACCCATTAACTTAGATGACAAACATATAAGCAAAGCCAGTCCTTCCCGCTACCAGTCAATGGACATAATGAAAGACTTAAACTTTTCGGATGATCTTTTTTTCCAACCCGAACAAATTGATGAAAATAAATCAAACAAAGATCTTTTTACTGACAGTCAAAAAAATCTTGAGTTAATGACTGCCGAACAATTATCAGCGTGGACTCTATCATGGAGACCCAAAAATGAAGCTTTCCTTAGGGAAACACAATCAGAAGATAATATTTTACAATGGAAGTTTCAAAGATATGTAAAAAATTACCTTAGATGTGTTCGTGGAATCGACGATAACATCAAAAGAATAGAAAATACACTTTCCGAAACAAATTCAAGTGATGCTTTTTTAGTATACACTTCAAATCATGGAAGAATGCTTGGTGAACACGGATGGTATGGTTCTAGATGGATGTATGAAGAAACCATGCAAACCCCCCTCATTCTGAGTACTGATCTATCCAAAAATAATGGTAAGGTGGTCAATGCTCTCGTACAAAACCTTGATCTAGCACCAACCATTTTGGACTATGCTAAGTCTGAAAGCTTTGAAAATATGCAAGGTCGTTCACTGAGACCATTAATGGAAAACCTTGATTCTAACTCAAAATGGAGAAGCTCGGTTTATTATCACTACAATGAATTTCCTGGTGATCAGATGGTTGCAAAACATTACGGTGTTAGAACGAAGAATTTTAAATTAATTCACTTTTACCAATTTGACGAATGGGAATTTTACAATCTGAGTAAAGACCCACTCGAAATGGAAAACCTTTACAATGATGATGATTTTAAAGTCCAAATCAGAACACTGAAAGAATTACTTTTAGAAAATCGAAATAAATACCTAGGTAAAACTGATACTTCAATCATGCCCGAAGAATGGAGAAAAATTTATAGAGGTCCTGAAGCAAGAAAAGAATAAATTGCGAAATTTCAAAAATATTTATTGGTGAAATTAAATAAATCCGCATGAAAACATAAAAAAGCTTGTGCAATGCCTAAAATGTTTTAAGAATGGACTTTAAAGGAATGCATATCCTGAAAGGTGTCGTTTGGGAGGACGGCACCTTTCGTCTTTTACAGACCAGTAGATTGTTTATTATTATATGAGTACTCTATGTCTCATAATCAAACTTCATTTAAACCTAACTAACATCATAATGAGTTCTTTACTAAAAAATATTTTTTTTGTTTCTTTTTTTGTTTTTCAGTTTTCCCTATCTGCAGATAAAAGACCCAATATACTATTCGTATTTTCTGATGATCACGCACCTCATGCAATCGGTGCCTACAATGGATGGTTAAAATCAGTTAATCCAACACCGGTCATCGATAAACTCGCTCGAGACGGGATGGTTTTCGTAAACAGTTTCTGTACAAACTCAATCTGCGGGCCGAGTCGAGCCGTTATTCAAACCGGTAAACATAGCCACAAAAATGGCTTTATGAATAACGGAAATACTTTTGATTGGAACCAGCAAACTTTTCCTAAACTACTGCAAAAGGCCGGATATCAGACGGCAATTTATGGAAAAAGCCATCTTAAGGGAAAACCTTTAGGATATGATGACTGGGCAGTCCTTCCTGGGCAGGGTTTGTATTATAATCCGGACATGATTTTCCCGGATGGAAAAAAACGCATAGACGGGTATTGCACAGATGTAGTAACGGACCTCGCAGTAGAATGGCTCAATCAAAAAAGATCCGAAGAAAAGCCTTTTATGCTGATGGTTCAACATAAAGCTCCCCACCGGAATTGGATGCCAGCCATCAGGCATTTGTCTCTTTATGATAATATTGAAATTCCTGAGCCTCCCACCCTTTTTGATCAATGGAAAGACAATGCACCAGGGGCAAGGCTACAGGAACTTGAAATCGATCGGCATATGGATTTAAATTACGATCTATTCGTAGATTTGACTCCGGAATTTAATCAACCGCCTTCCCAATTAAGGCAGGATCGGTCGGCTTGGCACAACATGAAAAGAATGAGCCCCGAACAACTTAAGGCGTGGCGGGCACATTATGAACCAAGAGATAAAGCTTTTCACAAGGCCAAACTTTCCGGGAAAGATCTTGTCCGCTGGAAGTTCCAAAGATATGCCAAAAATTACCTTAGGTGCGTCAAAGGAGTGGATGAAAGTATAGACCGTCTCCAAAAGGAACTTTCTAAACTTGGGCTCGATAAAAATACCATCGTCATCTACTCCTCAGACCAAGGATTCTATATCGGTGATCATGGATGGTACGATAAAAGATGGATGTACGAAGAATCATTAAAAATGCCTCTGATTGTCAAATGGCCAGGTGTCATCAAACCGGGCAGTCGTGAAACGGAATTAGTACAGAACTTGGATTATGCTCAAACATTTCTTGAAATTGCCGGTGCTCCTCAACCCAAGGATATGCAAGGTCTTTCTTTAGTACCTTTAATGAAGGGGGGAAAGCCTACAAAATGGAGGAACGAGATATACTATCATTATTATGAATATCCAAGCGTCCACATGATTCCACGTCACTATGGCATTCGTACCAAAAGGCACAAGCTCATGCACTTCTATCAATTCAAAGAAGAATGGGAAATGTACGATCTCAAAGATGATCCCGATGAACTTTCCAATCTCTACGGTAAAAAAGAGACCCTGAAATTACAAAACAAGCTAAAGCAAAAGCTCAAAAAATTACAAAACATCTATGAGGATGATAGTGATATGTCTGTTCGACAGGACTACATAGAAAAATTCAGAAAGAAATCCTGAACTAAATTTTTAACTGTTTTCCATCCGATATTGATTCAATAATTGTAGGATGTAGCCAATCTTTCAATGACCACATCTTGGCAAGTACTCGATATCGATTTGGCTTAGTTTTAAGAGATGGTTCGTAATCAGTGTAAAAGGCTGTAAGAAGGTTACCCTTTTTATCCAAACTAACTGTGGATGGGTATCCAATATCTTTAGCATTGTTTCCAAATTGATGAATTACCCAAGGAGGTCTCCAGGTTTTCCCAGCATCTATACTTAACCGTGCCCCTATGCCCATAAGACCGCGATTACGGATTCCGTAGGTCAACAACAAGCATTTATCAGAAAGGGCGGTCAAATCTGCAGGGTGCTGCATAGGCAGGGTAAGAGGAAATTTTTCTTTCCACCTTTCTCCAATCTTATTTAGCTCGCAAAGTTTTACATGATGATCGATATGAGTTCGGGTTGCGGCCAGTAATCGTCCTCCTCCCAGATTACATAATGTGGCTTCATTCGAATCATCGGAGCCAAATTTTGACCTCCGTGTCCAAGTTTGTCCATCATCATTAGATAGCACCATCCAAGTTTCGCTTGGGTTACCATGCCCTTGAGAACGATAGCATGAATAGACTAATTCATTCGAACCAAGCTGAATGATTCGTCCAAATGGAATCGTTGATTCAATTCCTGAGGGAACCAAAGGATTGGGTTCAGATTTCCAAGACTTTCCACGATCATTTGACCTTGATAACCAATGACCGGAGAATCCGACAAATTTTTCATCTTTAACAAAAAATCCGCTACTAAAACAAAGAATGTCGCCGTTATGGGCAAGCCCAACTGCCAAATGCATCCGATTCCCACTTTTTGGTCTTTTGGCAACAACTGAAAGTTTTTTCCAGTTCTGACCTTTACGGTCACTGATAGAACAAACCAAGTCCCCCTCCATTAGTCCATGACTAGGTGCATTAAAATAAGTACAGAGGACCTGACCATTCTTAAGCTTGGTCAGATTTGGCCACCCACATGCATTCGTTGCAACAACAGCTAATTTGTTCATAATATATTTTAAGATACCGAGCATTCACGGAGTCAATTCATAACACTTACTTACTGTCTCAATATTTTTCAAAAATACAACAATTCCATATTTGACAATAACGCCATTCTTGGAATTCTAAAGTGGTGAGACAAAATTTGTATACCCTAATCATACTTACACTGAGCTACATTCAACTCAGTGCGTTTGATCGGGCTGAATTTTTTGAATCCCGTATACGCCCCGTACTTGCAGAAAACTGTTACGAATGCCACAACAGCATAAATAAGTCAAAATCCGGATTGGTTTTAGATTTTAAAGAGGGAATGGTAAGGGGGGGAAACAGAGGTCCTTCACTCTCGTTAAAAAATCCTGAAGAAAGCTTACTTCTTCAAGTAATGAGGCACGAAATAAATAACCTAAAAATGCCTAAAGGAGGACCGAAGCTTGCTGATTCAATAATTATGGATTTTGAAAAATGGATTTCTAATGGTGCCTATGACCCAAGAGAAAAACCGCCAACTGCAGAAGAATTTGCCAAAGAAACCTCATGGGAAAAGATTCGCGAGAAAAGAAAATTATGGTGGAGTTTTCAACCCATTCGTAAAGTTAAAACTCCCCCAGTAAATAATGCACATCCAGTGGATCAGTTTCTTGATACAAAGATAATAGCAGCGGGACTCAAACCAAACGAAAATGCGGAAACATTATCAATCCTAAGAAGATTATCCTATGCATTGACTGGGCTCCCCCCGTCTATTGAACAGCAAAATCGTTTTGCTGATACATCCGCTGAAAGCATTCAACAAGCCGTGAATGAATTCAGTGATGAAATGCTGAACAGCCCCCAGTTTGGAGAAAGATGGGCAAGACATTGGATGGACTGGGTTCGGTATGCAGACTCCCATGGTAGCGAGGGGGACCCTCAGATTCCAAATGCATTTCGCTATCGTAATTACCTGATTCGGGCACTTAACGAAGATGTCAGTTTTGACCAGCTTGTACTTGAGCACATTGCCGGTGATCTAATCGAAAAACCAAGGATTAATAATGCACTTGCGATTAATGAATCTGCCATTGGAACAGCGCAGCTTCGCTTTGTCCTCCATGGCTTTGCACCCACCGATGCATTGGATGAGCATGTACGCTTTACTGACGATCAGATCGATGCGGTAACTAAAACATTTCTCGGTCTTACCGTATCCTGTGCTCGTTGCCACCATCATAAGTTCGATGCAATAAGTCAGGACGATTATTATGCTTTATTCGGTATTCTTTCCAACGGTCGGCCTGCCCAGAAAGTCATCGATGATCCTTCGATCATTAACGAATATAACAATAAACTTACCTATCTAAAAGAGGAGATTAAGAATGAATTCGTACAATCGTGGATGAAAATCGATATCGAAAATGAACTTAAAAATAGTAGTAAGAAAATATCGCCGTCCGATGACACTCCCGATTTTCTAATGCCATGGAAAAAACTTAATTCTCTTCAAGATCAAGAATTCTCAAAGGAGTGGCTGCGATTAAAGAAGCAGATTGAAGAAAGCGAAAACCGGCTTGTTTCGCGTCGCCAGAATTCTAACAAAAATTATTGGAACCTGGGCTTGCAGAAAACTTACGCAGAATGGAAAAAGAGTGGAACAGGACTGAACGAACATTCATCACAAGCAGGCCAATTCTCTCTAAATATTAAGGGCCAAGAGGTAATTCATAATATCATGCCTGCTGGTGTTTACACTCATCTGTTAAGCACCAAGCAAAATGGAACACTTTCTTCTCCACGATTTAAATTTGAAAAAGGCAACCTTTGGATTCGAGTTATCGGAGACAAGGGTACCACCGTTCGGTACTCAGTATGGAATTACCCGAGAAGAGGAACTGTATACCCAAAGTCCTCCCCGGAACCAACTGCAGAGAAATGGCTCCGTTTTAAGACGGACTATTGGGCAGGAGAAACGGGATACCTCGAAGTAACCACCAACCGTGACCATCCAGTAGAAGCAGGAAATACGGAACGCTCTTGGTTTGGCGTAACCGAAGCTTTTTATGCTCCTCATGATGAACCTGCACCAAGAAATGAAGTATCAGAAATTCTCTCTCCCTTATTTAACTCTTCATTACCCGCAAAAAACGCACAAGATTTAGCAATTCGCTATGCAAGCGTGATTAAGAATGCAATCAAGGCTTGGAAAAATAATTCCGTGACAGATGCTCAAGCTAGAATTCTTAATTCATTGATCAAACTAGGCATACTTCCCAATTCCATGAATGAAGTACCAACCAGTAAAAATTCCGTTTTAGAATATCGTAAAATTGAATCCCTGATCAAAGCACCACGATTGGCTCCAGGATTACTGGACGGAGAACCTTTTGAACAAGCGTTATTCGAAAGAGGAAACCACAAGAAACCAGCACATAAAGTACCTAGAAGATTTTTGGAGGCGATTGATCCTACCCCCTACCCTAATGACTCTATTGGTAGATTAGAATTCGCGGAGGATCTATTGCGGAAAGACAACCCTTTTACATCCCGAGTTATAGTAAATCGCATTTGGCACCATTTATTTGGCCACGGGATTGTCAGAACTCCAGATAACTTTGGAAGATTAGGTGAAAAACCCTCACACCCGGAACTCCTAGATTTCCTCGCCACCAAATTTAGAGACGACGGATGGTCTATTAAAAACATGATTAAGTTTCTTGTTACAACCAAAGCTTTTCGGGCATCTTCAAAACCATCTGCTAAAGCGCAACAGAGCGATCCAAATAACTTACTACTATCTCATGCTAATCTTCGCAGGTTGGAAGCCGAAGCCATTCATGATTCCATGCTTTTGGTTTCGGGTAGAATCAAATTAGACAGCATTGCTGAAGGAAATTCCGAACCCTCTAGCAGTCTAAGAAGATCGGTTTACAGGCAAATGAAGCGGAATTCCTTAGACCCCTT
>TARA_B110000008_G_scaffold278485_1_pt1 | contig 29845 bp, 31 predicted proteins | sample TARA_B110000008 | Tara Oceans TARA_B110000008 (sample SAMEA4396496) | marine metagenome | biome: Westerlies Biome; feature: [DCM] deep chlorophyll maximum layer (ENVO:01000326); material: water (ENVO:00002006), including particulate matter (ENVO:01000060) such as... | depth 40 m
AAACCTAAAGTTGTCAAACCTAAAAAAATTGAAAAAAAGGGTTTCTTTTCATTTACAGAAAAAATAAAACAGGGGTTAACAAAAACAAGAGAAAATTTAGGCAATCAACTTACAAATTTATTTACTAATAAAAAAATTGATGAGAGTTTTTTTGAAGAACTTGAAATGATTCTTTTAACTGCAGATGTTGGGATAAAGGCAACTGAAATGTTAATAGAGCAAGTTAGGTTAAAAGTTAAAGAAGACAATCTCCAAGAGGAGTCAGAATTAAAAAATATTTTAAAAAAATGTATTTCTGAAATTTTAATACAAATAGAATCTCCTCTTAAAATTGAAGGTAATTTACCTTTTGTTATTATGGTAGTTGGCGTAAACGGCACAGGAAAAACAACTACTATTGGGAAACTTACTAAATTCTTACATAATCAAGGAAAAACTGTTTTAATTGCTGCTGGAGATACTTACAGAGCTGCTGCAACTGAACAACTTACAGTTTGGGGCGAAAGAAATAATGTTACTGTAATTTCTCATGCTACGGCAGATCCTAGCTCAGTTATTTTTGATGCTGTAAATTCAGCAAAAGCAAAAAATATCGATGTTGTTATCGCAGATACTGCGGGAAGACTGCCAACACAAAAAAATTTAATTGACGAAATTACAAAAATTAAAAGAGTTATTACTAAATGTCATTTAGAAGCACCGCAGGAAGTATTGCTAGTTTTAGATGCAAATACTGGTCAAAACGCAATTACTCAACTCAAGACTTTTAATGAGGCTTTAGGCGTTACTGGTCTTATAATGACGAAACTTGATGGGACAGCAAAAGGGGGAGTTTTGGCAGCAATAGCAAAAGAATTTCCAACTCCAATGAGATTTATTGGAGTTGGAGAAGGAATAGATGATCTTAGAGAATTTAATGCAAAGGAATATGCAGAAGGAATGTTTAAATGATAAATTTTGAAAAAGTATTTAAAAGATATCCTGGAAATATGGATGCTTTGCAAAATATTACATTAGAAATTTTACCTGCTGAACTTGTATTTGTAACAGGACCATCAGGAGCAGGAAAATCAACTTTACTTAAATTGATTTCTTCAGTTGAAAAACCTTCTTCAGGAACTATAGTTTTTGAAAATAAAAATTTATCGCAGCTTGCTTCTAGAGATGTACCCTATCTTAGAAGACACTTTGGTATGATTTTCCAGGATCATAAATTACTATATGATAGAAACTGCTTTGAAAATGTTTCTTTACCTTTAGCTATAAATGATATTGACGGAATTGATATCAATCGCAGAGTTCGTGCAGCCTTAGATAAAGTTGGCCTACTTAAAAAAGAGAAAATTATGCCAATTTCACTTTCTGGGGGAGAGCAACAAAGGCTTGCCATTGCTAGAGCTATTGTTTCCCGACCTTCTATATTAATAGCTGATGAGCCGACTGGTAATTTAGATAGAGATTATGCTGATGAAATCATGAATATTTTTTATAGTTTTCAGCAAGTTGGTGTAACTGTAATTATTTCAACACATGAGCTGCCAATCACCCCTATTAAGCATAAAAATATACATCTGATTGGTGGAGAACTAAAAGGCCAATTAAGCAATGTTCAATTACTTTCATAACCATTTTCAAGCATTTAATAGAGCCTTAGTTAGGATTATTTCTAACTTTGGCTCTTCTCTTATGATGTTCATAGTTATAGGCGTTACATTATTTTTACCTAGTTCTGGTTTATTGATTGTAGAAAATGTATCTCAAATATCAAATAATATTGCATATGATGCGGAGTTAAGTCTTTTTTTAAAAAAAGGAATTAAGCAAGACCAAATAGATTTCATCCAATCTGCTCTAAATAAAACGTTAATAGTTAAAAAGACACATTATGAGAGTAAGCTAATTGCATGGGATAAATTACAATCCAAATTAAATTTAAATCCATTGAGTACCGGCATATCAGAGAACCCACTTCCTGATGCATTTTTTATTTCATTGAATACCTTTAATGAAAAAGAAATAAATGCCCTAATAGATAATTTAAAAACCATTGATGGTGTAGAAAATATATTTTTCGATGCAGGTTGGGTTAAAAAATTAAGATCTATCTTATATTTATTAAAAATAGGTTTAGCTTTCTTAGGAGCTATACTAATTATAGTTCTTATTGTGGTGATTGGTAATACAATTCGTCTCCAAACATTAACTCATAAAGATGAAATAGAGGTAAGTAAACTTATTGGGGCTACTAATAGCTTTATACAAAGACCTTTTATTTATACAGGTCTAATATACGGACTAGGAGGTGGCTTAATAACTGTTTTCACTCTTAAACTGTCTATTGAGATATTTAATAAAGCCGCTATTAATTTAGAAGCGATGCTTGGCGGAACCTTCATATTAAAAAACTTAATGTGGCAACAAAATTTAAGCATTATTTTAATTGCAATGATAATTGGTTGCTTGGCCTCCTTTTTTGCTGCTCATCAATCAATAAAAAAATTCGAAATATTTAAATAAACCCTTGTATTCAATGAAAATTTTAGTGTAAACTAGCACTCTACAATAAAGAGTGCTAATATATACATAAAATTTAAGAGGAATTTGTTCTTACTATGAATAATTATTTATCTTTATCTTCTTTCAGCAATGCTGATAGCTTTACTTTGTACCAACAATCTATCCAAGAAATCCCGTTCTTAAGCGAAGAAGAAGAATACGAGCTCGGAATACGCCTCAAAAAGAATAATGATTTAGAGGCTGCAAAAAAACTTATTCTATCCCATCTTAAGCTTGTGATGAAAATTGCCCGATCTTATAGTGGGTATGGTCTTCCGCAATCAGATTTAGTTCAAGAAGGTAATATTGGATTAATGAAAGCAGTCAAGAAGTTTGATGTAGATCGCGGTGTAAGATTAGTTTCATATGCAATGTTCTGGATTAAGGCTGAAATACAGGAGTATGTAGTTAGAAATTGGCGCTTAGTAAAGATGGCAACGACTAAAGCACAAAGAAAATTGTTCTTTAATCTTAGAAGTCTTAAATCGACATTACAACCACTTGGTTTAACAGAAATAAAAGCAATTGCTAAGGAACTAAATGTTAAAGAAGAAGATGTACGTGAAATGGAATTCCGCTTCAATGGAAAAGAATCATCAATTGATTACTCTAATGATGATTCAGACGAAGAACAGTTCCGTCCTATAGCTTATTTAAAAGATTCAGCTCTTTTACCATCAGAAGAGATAGAAAAAAAAGAGACTGAATCAAATAACTCAAAAAATCTAAAAAAAGCACTAATGAAATTAGATACAAGAAGTAGAGAAATTGTTGAAGCAAGATGGTTAAAGGAAGATAGAACTGAGACGCTTCATGACCTTGCTAAAAAATATAAAGTATCTGCTGAGCGTATAAGGCAAATTGAGAAAAATGCAATGAAGAAAATTAAAATATTTATAACATCATCTAACGTACAAGACTTAAATAGTTAACTTTTCTGCTAAAATTTGCCATTTAAACAACTTAAAATTTAATGGCAAACACACCTACCCCAAAAGTAATTAAACTTCATCAAAAATCAAGACTCTTAGAAATACAATTTGATGATGATACTGAGTGTAAATTATCTTGTGAAATGCTAAGAGTTCACTCTCCTTCGGCTGAGGTTCAGGGACATAGTCCAAATCAAGCAGTGCTTCAAACTGGAAAAGAGAATATTAATATTTTAGAAATAAACCCTGTTGGTAATTATGCAATTAAAATAAAATTTTCTGATGGGCATGATACTGGACTTTTTACATGGGAATATTTACACCATTTAGCAAAAAATTATGAGCAACTTTGGCTTGAATATATTGGTAAATTAGATGCACAAGGAATAAAAAGGAAAATCATTTGAATCAAGAAAAAAATACTCATTTTGGCTATGAAGCTATCCCTAGGAATGAGAAAAGAAAAAAAGTAAAAGCCGTATTTAATTCGGTAGCGACAAATTACGATCTGATGAATAATTTAATGTCTTTAGGTCTTCATCACGTATGGAAAAAAATATTAACTGAAACAACAATATTAAAGTCTAAGTCTAAAATACTTGATATTGCAGCAGGTACAGCTGATATTACTTTAGAATTTTTAAAAAAAAATAAGGAATTTGAAATATTTCACACAGATATAAATTTATCAATGTTAAAAGAAGGAAAAAGGAAATTAATTAACCAAGGTAGGGTTGTCCCAGCAATTCTTTGCGATGCAGAAGCATTGCCATTTCCAAATAATTATTTTGATTGTGTAACAATTGGATTTGGACTGAGAAATATGACAAATAAAGAACAAGCGTTAAAGGAAATATATCGGGTACTTTCACCAGGTGGAAAAATAGTGATACTCGAATTTTCTAAAATATGGCAACCTTTAAGAAAAATTTATGATAAATTTTCCTTCAATATAGTTCCTAAGCTAGGTAAGTTCTTTGCTAAAGATGAGCAAAGTTATAAATATCTAGTTGAATCAATTCGAATGCACCCAGATCAAAATCAACTTTTAGAGCTATTAAAAAAACAAGGTTTCGAAAATACAAGCTTTATGAATTTATCAGCAGGTATTGTTTGCATACACAAAGGGTATAAATTTTGATAAATAAAATTAAAAAAATAATCTTAAATCATCTTTTATCCCAAAATGATTGGATGCAAACTACACTTATTCATCACCAAAATAAAATAATAGTTATTGAAATTTCTGATTTAAAAACTATTTTTAAAGTAAATGAAATTGGATTACTACAATCAATAAATGAATCGGAAGTTTTTGACTGTAGTATTAAGTTAACAGTTAATGATTTTTTTAATCAACTTATAAAAAATAAGAATACAAATATTTCTATTGAAGGAGATTTAGACCTTGCAAAGGATGTTTCAGAAGTACTTAAAAAAATTAGATGGGATGTTGAAGAAGATTTGAGCTCATATATTGGAGATTTACCTGCATTACATACAACAAATATTTTAAAAAAAGTTGCTACAAACAGTAAAAAAAATATAGAAAATATAGCAGGCTCACTTTTAGAATATTGGCAAGAAGAAAATCAAATTATTGCTAAAAAAAGAAACCTTGAAAATTTTAATAGGAAAGTGGATGAAATTGTTGAAAGTACTGAAATATTTGAAGCAAGAATAGAAAAAATAATAAAAAAGACAAAATCATGAGTATTTTTAGATTTCTAAAAATAATATTTGTAATAATAAAATTTAGATTAGATGAATTTTTAAGTTCGAAAAAAATTTTTGCAATACAAATTCTTCTTTATCCTTTTCGTATTTTACAAGTAAAAAAACTTAGTAGGTCAGTTAGATTAAGATTGGCTCTTGAGCAGCTTGGGCCAATCTTTGTTAAGTTTGGACAAATGCTATCAACCAGGAGAGACTTACTACCTGTCGATATAGCAGACGAATTAGCAAAACTTCAAGATCAGGTTCCTCCATTTAATTATGGCAATGTTAAATTTCAAATAGAAAAATCTTATAGAAGAAAAATAAATGATATTTTTAAAGTATTCTCTAAAGAACCTATAGCCAGTGCATCAGTTGCTCAAGTACATTTTGCTGAATTACTAGATGGTCAGAAAGTTGCTGTTAAAATTTTAAGGCCAAATATTAATATAGCTATTGAGAAAGATATTAAATTACTTAGAATTTTTGCATGGCTACTCGAAAATATATGGCCTGATGGTAAAAGATTAAAACCACAAGAGGTAGTAGAAGAATTCTCAAAACATACTAAATCCGAACTTAATCTTCTTTTAGAAGCTGCACATTGTAGCCATCTTGGTGAAAATTTTAAAGATAAAAAACTTCTTATAGTTCCTGAAGTTTATTGGGATTATTGTAATGAAAAAGTAATGGTCATGGAGAGAATGTCTGGAACACCTATAAGTAACATCGAGAAAATAAAAAAAAATAAAATTAATATACCTAAATTAGCTAAAGATGGAGTAGAAATATTCTTTACTCAAGTTTTCCGAGATGGTTTTTTCCATGCAGATATGCACCCCGGGAATATTCAAGTGGCTAAAGATGGAAGATATATAGCTATGGATTTTGGAATAATGGCATCATTAAATGACCAAGATAAATATTATCTTGCACGAAATTTTTCTGCTTTTTTTAAAAGAGATTACCATGCAGTTGCTTTGGCCCATATTGAATCAGGATGGGTACCTAAAGATACATCAATTGAAGACTTTGAAAATGCTATTCGTTCAGTATGTGAACCAATATTCGAAAAACCACTAAAAGAAATATCATTTGGTAAGTTATTAGTAAGGTTGTTTCAAACTTCACGTGAATTTAATATGGAAATTCAGCCACAATTAACAATGCTTCAAAAAACACTATTGAATGTTGAAGGTTTGGGAAGAGATTTAGACCCAAACTTAGATCTTTGGAAAACAGCACAACCTTATCTTGAAAATTGGCTTTCAGAGCAATACGGCCCAAGGAGTTTCATCAAATCAATTAGAAAAGAATTTCCTGAGTGGGTCAATATTGCTCCTAAACTTCCAAAACTCATCCATTCTTATCTTAAGAATGATATCAATAAACAATATAATATTTTTGAAAATGAGAATAAAAAAATTAAAAATGAAATTAAAAAGTTAAAAAACTTTGTGAAAATTATCTTAACTATTTTCTTAGTAATGCTTATCGTAATAATTTATAAATATTTCTTATAGGTTTATAAAAAATTTATTTCTGGCATTTTTTACAAAAAAAACTTGATCGTTGTCCTAGTTTTAATTGTTTTATTGGAAATTGACATTTAAAACATGGCTCATCTTCTCTGTCATAAACCTTATGGTCATTCTGAAAGTAGCCATTTTCACCATTTACATCAAAAAAATCATTCATGGTGCTTCCTCCCTTAATTATGGCTTCTTTAATTACATTTTTTATTGACTGAACTAAAGTAACAATTTCTTTCATTGAAATTTTTTTTGATATTCGGTGGGGCCTAATCCCAGCATGATAAAGAGCTTCACTTGCATAAATATTACCAACACCCACAACTACGTGGCTATCCATAATTGCATTTTTAATACACTGTTTTTTATTCTTTAACCTAACAATAAGATATTCGGCATTAAACTCCTTTTTAAGTGGTTCTGGTCCTAAGTTTTTTATAAGCTTATGACTATAAGGATCATCTTCTGTCCATATAATTGAACCGAACCTCCTTGGGTCATGATATCGTAAAATTAAATTATTTTTCTTAAATTGAATATCTAGATGGTCATGCTTATTTAATGATTCTTCATGAGAGACAAGACATATTCTACCCGACATCCCAAGGTGAATAATAAGGGTCCCACTAGTAAACTTAGCAAGTATATATTTTCCTCTTCTACTTAAATCTAACAGAGTTTGATTTTTTAATACCTCTGGCAGTGAGGAATTAATAGGCCAACGTAATGAATAATTTCTGATAACTACTTTCTCAACATTAAGTTTTAAGAGTGGTTTTAGTCCAAGCCGGGTAACTTCAACCTCCGGTAGTTCTGGCATTACTTTTCTTCTTTTTGTTGGACGTGAGGATTAAGCATTGTAAAACCTAAATCACTAGGAAAGTGGTATAACAAACCTTCATCTTCTCTAAATAAAAGAAGCTCAGGGGATTCTTGAATCCTATAAAAATTTAACTTTTTATTATTTTTAAGTAAAATATCAAAACTTTTATATCCCACTCTTTGGTCTATTTTATATGGCTCAACAGATTTTGCTGGAATATTCATCCATGTCATCTCATACCATTCGTTTGCCTCAGCTTGAATAACTGAAATATTTTTACCTTCAACACTCCAAACTTTATTACTATTAAAATTTAATTTAAGGTGAGAATCTTGCCACTGTTCAAGACGAGAAAAATCAAAACTTTTTATTATTTCATATTTTGCAATAGGATTCTTATCTATTAACTCAACGGGCATGAAGGATGCTGTTTCAGAAAATCCACCACTGACGAGAAAAACATTATCTCTATATAGTACATATTGATCTTCATTAATTGGATTATATGTTCCAAATAAGATTACTTCATTATGTTCATCAGCTAAAAAGGTTATTTTCAAATTTGGTTGATCTAATCCATACTTTGATAAATCATCAGCACTTAATTTTTCTAAACTAGAAGTTGCAAGAATAGAAAGTATTCGATACACATAAAGTTCATCTGCCCTTGCTTTGAAGGGTGACAGCATTCTCCAGTGGTTATCAATAATTTTAAAATGAGTACTTATTTTAGAAGGAAAATCTATTTTTACTTCATCAAAATCTGATAGCTTAAATTGAGTTAATTCAAACTTAGTTGACTCAATGGGCTCTTTCTGAAAAATAGTCCATGATAATATTAGAGTAATTAAAACTATAACTAGTAAGATAATATTTGTTAGCCATCTACTTTTCATAACGATTATGCTTTTCGCCTTCTAAACCAAATTGCAAAACCAGCAATAAATAGAATTAAAGGAATAAAATATTGAAAGCTATGAAAAATAGTCCAGGCAAGAAAAACAGATTTACTATCATTCGGAATAGTAACATTTACATCTTTAAGCAGCATTGGCTGAATTGTGATTAACTGATCATCTCCAGCCAACCAATTAATCATATTAATTCCAAGATCCAAGTTACCGCCAGAGGTTATAAAGCTATTTGATAGAAATGCAGCATTACCAATTACAATAACTCTTTGACCTTTTTCTTCAAATTTTCTAGTAAAAGCTATTCCTATATTAATTGGACCTTTCTTGTCTTTAGCTTTATCAAAAATTAATTTTTGTGACTCACCCTTATCTTCTCCAGCAAGCCAACCATTTCCAGCAACTTCTATTAACTTACTAACTTCCCAACCATTCTCAAATGTCCCTTTTGCAAATACTTCATGAGCTCCTGAATACAAAGTTCTCAACATAAAATTATTTGTAATTGGGTGATCGCCATAGAAAGTCGCAAATGAAACATTTTCATTTGCTCCGAATTGTGAAGAAGAAGGGTCTACTACCTTACCCTTTGAAACTTTTAAACCTAAATATTCAGCAACATTTTCGAGACCTCTAAGATTATCATCATCCAATAACCAAAGTATATTTCCTCCACTCTGAAGATATCTAACAATTTTATTAGACTCAACCTTACTAACGTTGACTTGAGGACTCGCAATTACTAATAAACCGCCCTCTTTTGGTACTTCCTTTACTACTGTCAAATCTGGATTTGAGAATTTAAATCCTTTCTTTTCTAACTGCTTACCAAATTCACCTAAATCATTATTCTTAACACCTAGTAAATTTTTTTCTCCATGGCCATCTAGATACATAATAGGTTGTTCATTTGTTCGAGTTAGTCTTACAAATAAATTTGTCAGATCCTGTTCTGCAAAAGGAGGGGAAATATGCTCTGTCCTTTTGTTATACTCCACAATGACTTCACCATCAGACCTGATACCCATCTCTTGGGCTATTTTAGGCTCTTCAACAGGACTTATAAATTTTATACTTATGTCACTCTTTGTTCTTTGATAGCGAGATATAAAATTTATGATTCCTTGTCTAAATGTATCTCCATTATTAACATCATCCTTTGTAGCAAAAACAGTTAATTTAATAGGGTTTGGCATGTTTTCTAGAACCTCAATGCTTCCCTGTGTAAGAGTGTTCCGATTTGCTTGTGTAACATCTTTTGTTAAAACAAATTGATTTGATAAATAGCCAAACAAAATTACCATAATTGCGAATAGTAAAACAAAAAACCAATTTTGGATTAAAAGCTGTAATTTAAGTTTTGAGTTATCTTTCATAAAAATTAACCTCTCAGCCTATCTGAATCTAGACGTCTAATGGTTAAAACTAAGAAGGTTGTAATAAATAAAATAAAGTAAATAATATCCTTACTGTCTATTATTCCTCTGGAAAAAGATTGAAAATGCTTCATAAGAGAAATATAGCCAAACCAATGATTAGGTTGACTACCAAAAAACTTATCTAATCCCATTAATGCAAATAATGCAATGAAGCTTAATATTGCTGCAACAATTGGCTGACTTGTCAAAGATGAGAAATAAATACCTAATGCAGAAAAGCTTGCTGCTAATAAAATCAGCCCCAAAGAATTAGAAAGCAAATAACCAAAATCAATATCCGACCAAATATTTAAGGTAGAGAGCATTAAAAGAATATAAGCAACTAGAATACTTAAAAAAATTATTAGTCCTAAAAACTTTCCAACTACGATTTCAGTTAATGTAATAGGGGCACTAAATAAAAATGGTAAAGTTTGGCTTTTCCTCTCTCCACTAATTAATCCCATTGACAAAAGTGGGACCGCAAAAAGCATAAGAAACGATGCAATACCATAAACTGTTTGCCCGACAAATATTGTAACTCCTACCCTTTCAGCAGGCCTAATTGAGCCAGACATCACTTCAAAATAATTATTTACTCCTTGCAGATAAAAACTTCCAAAAGCTAACATTAATAAGGCCAATATTATCCAACCCATAGGAGAGGCAAATAAGCTCTTTAATTCTTTTCTAGCAACGTTTATTATCATAATTAAGTTTGTTTAACCTTATTTGGTTGATTATCTAAAGACTGGACTTGGGTTAATTGCATAAAAATATCTTCCAGGCTAGTAACGTGCGGAGCTATATGATATAGCCCCCAATTTTCTTTGGCTGCTAAATAAACGATTTCTTCTGCTGGTAAATATTTATTTTTAAATTTTAATATGAACATTCCCTTTTCATCTTTTTCAACTTTTTCAATACCCTTAATAGTCTTAAGTTTAGTCAAGGTAGGTGGCTTTGAAAACCCAATTAATAGTTTATTACCAAGACGATGTTGTTTTAAATCTTCTATTGATCCGTGAAATACAAGATTTCCCTTATCAATAATCTGAACTCGATCGCAAACCATTTCAACTTCTGGGAGAATATGAGTAGAAAGAATAACACTATGCCTTTTACCAATTTCCTTGATTAATTTTCTAATTTCTCTTATTTGAATTGGATCTAATCCAACTGTTGGCTCATCTAAAATAACAATTTCAGGATTATGGATAATAGCTTGGGCAATACCAACTCTTTGTTGATAGCCATTAGAAAGATTTTCAATTAAACGGTTGCTCATATGAGCTAGGCCACACTTGTCTTTTGCAGCTTCCACAGCTTTATGAACAGAAGAAGATTTAACTTTATGAAAACGAGCAGCAATACTTAAAAATTCATTGACAGTAAATTCTTTATATAAGGGCCTAATTTCAGGTAAATAGCCAATTAAAGCTTTTGCTTCTTTTGGATTTTCAATTATGTCAATACCACAAATTTTTACACCACCTTGAGATGGTGCTAAATTTCCTGTAAGCATTCTCATGGTAGTTGATTTCCCAGCACCATTCGGACCAAGAAAGCCAAGAACCTCTCCTTTATTAAGGTGAAACGAGACATCTCTAACGGCAAAATTACTTCCAAATTGCCTTGATAAATCCATTGCATTTAATGTAGCTTCTGTCATTTAGTTTTCCATTAAATTAAGAATGTATGAGTTTATATGAAAAAAAAAGTTTCGATAAATTAAATCAAACTGAATTATATTGAAATTTTAAAGTCATTAAAACTTATATTAAGAAAAACATTTTTAGTTTAAACTTATCTTGCATTCAATAAACGATTAAAGTTAAAAAATATGACCAATATTACAGCCAAGAAAATTTTTATTTTTATTTTATTTTGTATAAGCAACCTCGCGTTTGCCAATGATACAGTTAATTTAAATAAAGAAAATAAAATATTTAATGAAAATCACCCAGCACAAATAACAGAAACAAATGCAGAATTTGTTTATAAATTTTTATTAGCCGAAATTGCTACCCAGAGAGGAGATTTAAATACAGCAGGTCATATCTATTTTGATCTAGCTAAGTTAACTAAGAGCATTTCATTAGCGGAACGGGCAACCAGAATTGCAGGCTCAGCTAGAAATGGAAGATTAGCTATGGATTCTGCAAATATTTGGCAAAAATTAGACAAAAAATCAATTGAACCAAAGAGAATTTTAGCTGAATTATTTATTACAAGTGGTAACCTAGCAAAAGCAAGGCCACTGATTAAAACACTCCTAGAAAAAGAAGAAAAAACTAGATCAGAAGGTTTTTTATATCTTAATAAAATTTTATCTCAAGTAGAAAATAAAAAAAATGCACTTAGATTTATTATTGATATTACTAAGCCATATCTAAACATTCCTGAAGCTAGATTTGCAATCGCTCATGCAGCTTTTTCTGCAGGTAATAAAAAATTAGCTATCGAAGAATTAGATAAAATTGAATCGATAAATCCCAAATGGGAAACTGCTGCTCTATTTAGAGGCTATATTATTGGTCAAGAATGGCCAGAAAAGGCACTGGCTTTTTATCAAACCTTCTTAAGAAGTAATCCAAAATCAAATGAAGTGAGGCTAGAATATGCAAAAGCTTTAACTAATTTAAAAAAATATGATGATGCAAAAAAACAATTTTTAAAGTTAGTAAATAGTTCCTTAGCTTCTTCAGAAATTAGCCTCACAGTTGCTTTACTGGCTATAGAATTAGGCGATAATATACTTGCTGAAAAATATTTTATGCAGAGTTTAAAGAGAGGTTATTCTAAACCTGCACAAATTCATATCTATTTAGCAGGTATTTATGATGATAGAGGTGATTTTGATGAAACTTTAAAATGGCTAAATAAAATAACTACAGTAAATAATGAATATTTTGTTGACTCTAAAATATTAATGGCTGAATACATCGCGAAATATGACTCAGTTGATTCTGCAATTGAAATGCTAAACAAGCTAAAGAAAAAACGTCTCTCATCGAATGAAAAGCTAATTATTCTGAGAAACAAAGCATCTTTACTATTAACTGAAAATAGAAGTCAAGATGCATATGATTTAATGAAGCTAGAGGAGGAAGAATTTAAAGATTCTCCTGAATTTAAGTTCGATTATGCGATGCTTTCAGAGAAGATGGGAAATACATTGCTAATGGAGCAACTTCTTTTAGAAGCCATCAAGCTTAAGCCAGATTATGCAACAGCATATAATGCTTTAGGATACTCATATGCCGATAGAAATATTAAGTTACCAGAGGCTAAACGATATATTGAAATTGCTCTATCATACGAACCAAATAACCATTATATTTTAGATAGTATGGGATGGATTCATTTTAAATTAGGTAACATAGATATTGCTTCACAGTTTATAAAAAAAGCTTATGCAATAAATAAAGATCCAGAAATAGCAGCTCATTTAGGAGAGATTCTTTGGATTCAAGGGAAAAAAGAAGAGGCTAAAGAAATATGGAAGAATTCTCTTAATCGTCATCCTAGCAATACTGTTTTGATAGAAACTACTAATCGATTTAGATGATATTAATTTTATGAGAATAACTTTAGTTACTCTGATTTTTTTATTTCTTGCAGGTTGTTCGCTCCCCTACTTAAAAAAAGATACTGAAATTCTTTCTTACGATGAATACAAAAAGGCATTATTTTCAGAGAAAACTAACCAATTTAAGATCAATGGAAAATTATCCCTTTTTGTAAACAAAAAGGGTCAATCAGGTAAAATTTTATGGAATTTTGAAAATGAAAAGGATACCATTGATATATTCAATCCCTTTAATAGTAAAATTGCAGAAATTATTTTATATGAGCCGGAAAAAAAAGTTGTTCTAAATTTTACTAAAGACAACAATCAGGATTCAGAAGAATTAATCTCCAAAATTTTTGGTAAAAAAGATAATATCTTTTTTCTTAAAAAATTTATAATAAATCCACCTCAACAACTATTAAAAAAAAATAATATTACTATAAAATATAAAAATTGGAATGTTCAATACCAAGGAAAGAAAATAATCAAAAACCGATTAGTACCAAAAATTATTGTATTTAAGAAAAATAATATTAGCTTGAAAATTTTTATCTCAGATTTGATGTTATGACAAAAACTCAAGATCTTTTAAATACTGGTTATATTAGATTTTCAGCACCAGCTAAATTAAACTTATTCCTTAAGGTTATTAACAAAAGAAAAGATGGATATCATAATATTCAAAGTATTTTCCAATTAATTGAATTATCTGACGATATATTTATCCGAATTAGAAAAAAAGATACTCAGATAAATGTTGAAAATTCATCCCACCTTGTTAAACCTGAAAATGACCTTACTTTCAAGGCTGCGCAATCAATACTAAGAGATCGTCACCTTGGTGCTGATATTTTTGTAAAAAAGAATATTCCTATTGGAGCTGGTCTTGGAGGGGGAAGCTCTGACGCTGCAACAGTTTTAATGGCCATAAATAAACTTTGTAATTTTAATTTAAGTAAAACTGACCTTATTAAATCTAATTTGAAGTTAGGTGCAGATATTCCATTTTTCATCAATGGTCTAAATGCATGGGTAGAAGGAATTGGTGAAATTTTACATAACATTAAAATACCAAACTCCACTTATGTTGTTATGGTCCCCAATCTAAGTATTAATACAAAAACAATTTTTACTGGTTTTAAATTGACAAATTCATCAATTCCGTTGAAAATAGCGTCCTCTTATAATGCTGTCGAACATGATTTTGTAAAAAATGATCTTGAGGAAACAGTTATCGGAAAATATGTAAAAATGGCCAAGCTTTTAAAGTGGATGAGTTGTTTTGGGGATGCTAAAATGTCTGGAACAGGGTCAAGTATTTTTATAAAAGCTAAAAATCTTAGTTTAGCAAAATCAATAAAAAGAAAAACGCCAAAAGATACTGATTGTTTTATAGTTAAGGGTTTATCGGTTCACCCTTTTTTTTCAACCGATCAATTGGGGAGTCGCCAAGCTGGTTAAGGCACATGGTTTTGATCCATGCATGCGAAGGTTCGAATCCTTCCTCCCCAGCCATTATAAGGGGGTAAACTTGTGAACACTAAAAGTTTGATGGTTTTTTCAGGAAATGCCAACGAACAACTTGCAAAACAAGTAGCTAAACATCTGAACATTAAATTAGGGAAAGCTTCTGTTGGGAGTTTTAGTGACGGTGAAACTATGGTTGAGCTCCTTGAAAACGTTCGTGGTAAAGATGTTTTTATTCTGCAATCAATAAGCCATCCTGCCAATGATAATTTAATGGAGATTATGGTGATGGTTGATGCCTTAAGAAGGTCATCAGCTGCAAGAATTACTGCTGCCATACCTTATTTAGGGTATTCAAGGCAAGACAGGCGACCACGTTCTGCAAGAGTAGCAATAACTGCTAAAGTTGTAGCAACCATGCTGACAAGTGTTGGTGTAGATAGACTTTTAACGATGGATCTTCATTCAGACCAAATCCAAGGTTTTTTTGAAATACCAGTAGATAATATTTATGCTACGCCTGTTCTTTTAGAGGATCTTATCAAACAAAAACACAAAGATATAGTAATCGTATCACCCGATGTTGGAGGTGTTGTTAGGGCTCGTGCTTGTGCAAAAATATTAGGCTCAGATTTAGCTATTATTGACAAAAGAAGGCCAAAGCCAAATGTATCAGAAGTAATGAATATTATAGGTGATGTTCAAGGTAGAACTTGCATCATAATAGACGATATTGTTGATACGGCAAATACACTTTGTGAGGCTGCTCTTGCTTTAAAAAAACGCGGAGCAAATAAAGTAGTGGCTTATGCGACGCACCCTATATTTTCTGGTGATGCAATTAATTCAATCAATAACTCTGAGCTTGATGAAATTGTAATTACTGATACAATTACGCTTGATCAAAATGCACAAAATACTAAAAAAATCAGACAATTATCGGTTGCCGAGTTATTAGCTGAAACTATAAGAAGAATTAGCCATGAGGATTCAGTTAGTTCGTTATTTATGGAATAAGATTTAATAAGCGAGTAAATATATAATTAACTAATAGGCCTGGTCGCGGGTCTATTTTTATTTAGGAGTAATTACAAATGAAAATCGAAATAAATGCAAAAACAAGAGATACGAAAGGTACGGGTGCGAGCCGCCGTCTTCGTCATGCAGGAAAGGTTCCAGGAGTTTTATATGGAGGAAATAATGATTCAACGAGTATTGAATTAGATAGTAAAGAGTTATTTATGCAATTCAAACATGAAGCTTTTCATGCTTCTATTCTTACTCTTAATTTAGATGGAAAAAAAGAACCTGTATTACTAAGAGATTTCCAGATGCACCCAGTAAGAAATAATATTCAACATATTGATCTTCAAAGGATTGATGAGAATAAAAAACTAAATGTAAAAATACCATTCCATTTCCTAAATGAGGAAATTGCTCCAGGAGTTAAATTAGAAGGCGGAATTGTGTCTCATATTATGATTGAAGTAGATATTGCTTGTCTTCCAAAAGATTTACCAACTTATATTGAAGTCGATTTAATTAATTTATCAATTGGAGATTCAATTCATTTATCAGACATAATAGTTCCTGAAGGAGTAGAATTAACTGGACTATCTGAAGAAAATGATCCAATTATTACTTCTGTATCCAAACCTAAGGTTGTTGTAGAAGAAGTTATAACTCCTGAATTAGAAGAAGGCGAAGAAGGAGCTGAAGGCGAAGAAGGAGCTGAAGGCGAAGAAGGAGCTGAAGGAAAGGATGGAGAAGGTTCTGAAAATAAAGCGGATGAAAAAGCTTCTGATGACTCAAAAAAAGAGTCTAAAGAATAATCTGTTCTTCAAAGAACCAATTGTGGAGTTAAATGGTTACTTATGAGTGGAATAAGGTTATTTGTTGGTCTTGGGAATCCTGGCGATAACTATGAAAATACCCGTCATAATTGTGGTTTTTGGTGGATAGATTTTATTGCTAAAAGTCATCGATTATCATTAAAGAATAGTTCGAAATTCTTTGGGTTATATGCTAAATACTCGGAAGAAAGTGACTATTTTTTTCTAAAGCCTAATACGTTTATGAATGATAGTGGTAAATCTGTTGCTGCTTTATCTAATTTCTTTAAAATCAAACCTGAGGAAATACTTATAATTCATGATGAACTTGACCTGTCGCCAGGGAATACTAAGTTAAAACTTGGAGGTGGACATGGTGGTCATAATGGATTAAAAAGTATTTCTAGTCTATTGCAAACAAATAATTTTTGGCGTTTAAGAATTGGTATTGGTCACCCAGGCGAAAAAAGTATAGTTAATAACTATGTTTTAAACAAACCAACAAAATCAGAAAAACTAGCTATTGAAGAAACTATTCTAAATAGTTATAAAATTTTTTCATTATTAACAATTGGCGAATTTGAAAAAGCCATGCTAAACCTTCATTCAAAATAATAAAATAGGATCGTATTATGAAATGTGGAATTGTTGGTCTACCTAATGTTGGTAAATCGACATTATTTAATGCTATAACTAAGGCAGGTATAGATGCTGAAAATTATCCTTTTTGCACTATAGAGCCAAATATAGGCATCGTAGAGGTTCCTGATATAAGAATTGAAGCACTTCGAGCTATTGTTTCTCCTGAAAAAATACAACCGGCAACTGTAGAATTTGTAGATATCGCAGGTTTAGTTGCAGGAGCATCGAAAGGAGAAGGGTTAGGTAATAAATTTTTGGCCAACATAAGAGAAACTGATGCAATTATGCACGTTGTAAGATGTTTTGATGATAACAATATTATTCATGTTAACGAAAAGGTAGAGCCTTTATCAGACATTGAAATTATAAATACTGAGCTAATACTTGCTGATATGGAGACTTTAGATAAAGCTATTCAAAAAGAATCAAAAAAATCTAAATCTGGAGATAAAGAATCAATTGTACTTCTAACTATATATAAAAAGATTGAAATGATTTTTAACCAAGGTAATTTAGCAAGTCATGCAAACTTAAGTGTTGATGAGTTAGATTTAATCAAGCCACTTTGTTTAATAACAATTAAGCCAATGATGCTAGTTGCAAATGTTAATGAAAATGGCTTCAAAGATAATAAGAACTTAGACAAACTAATAGTTTATGCATCTAAAATTAATATGCCTGTAGTCCCAGTAAGTGCAAAAATAGAATCTGACATATCAGAGCTTGAGGATAATGAAAAAGAACTATTTTTGTCTGAGATGGGTTTAAATGAACCAGGATTAAATCGTGTTATTCGTTCTACTTATAATTTACTTGGTCTTCAAACATACTTTACGGCAGGAATTAAGGAAGTAAGGGCTTGGACAGTAAAAATTGGGGCAACTGCTCCTGAGGCAGCTGGAGTAATCCACACAGACTTTGAAAAAGGCTTTATTCGAGCAGAAGTAATTTCATATAATGATTATATTGAATGTAATGGTGAGCAAAAATCAAAAGAATTAGGAAAAATGAGACTTGAAGGTAAAGAATATGTTTTAAAAGATGGAGATGTAATGCATTTTAGATTTAATGTTTAATATATTTTGACTTTACAAGTTGAAAAAAAGTATAATCCACGTAATTTAAATCATATAGTGATGTAGCTCAGTTGGTTAGAGCGCAGCATTCATAATGCTGAGGTCGAGAGTTCAAGTCTCTCCATCACTACCATTTTTAAAATTAGTAACTATCTTATTTAAGAGTAATGGGAATATTTCAAATAATTAAAAGTGTTTTATCCGCATTTTGTGGAATCCAATCAAAAAATAATTTATACAAAGATGATAAATTTATTGAGAATAACGGGGTTAAATATTTTCTAATTATTGGCTTCATTCTTGTTTTAATTTTAGGATTTGTATTATTTTTTTTAGTAAGTTTAATTCTAGAGTAGTTTTTTAAGTTTTTTTATATGGCGTTCTTTCTTCTAATTCATTACTATATTCATTAATTCTACTCAGTTCATCATTTAGAAAATTACTTATTGCATCTCTAAAATCAAGTTGAGCTATAAAATGATTAGAATATGTATCAAATGGTTTAAATCCCCTAGCTAACTTGTGCTCTCCCTGCGCACCGCCCTCGAAATATTTTATTTTATTTTCAATACAAAATTCTTGTCCCTGGTAATAACATAATTCAAAGTGTAGTCCAGAAAAAAATTCTAATGCCCCCCAGTATCTTCCATATAAACTATCTCCCCCTATTATATTAAAGGCGCTAGCTATCTTTGTATCATTTTTTTCAGCAATTATTATTAAAAGCTTATCTGGCATAGTTTTTAATAGTTCATAAAAAAAAGATTTTGTTAAATAAGGCGTGGAGTGATGTAATCGATATGTCTCACAATAACATTCATAAAAGAAATCTATATCGTCAATACTAATATCATCAGCATGCTTACGCTTTATAATAATTTCATTTCTTTTTATTTTATTTCTTTCTTGTTTAATTTTCTTCCTTTTATTATGTGAAAGTGTTTGAAGAAATTCATTAAACGTTTGGTATGAATCATTATGCCATTTGAATTGAACTCCCTTTCTTGAAAGCCAGCCCATCTCATTAAAGAATTCATGATCTTTTTTATTAGGAAATAAAATGTGGCACGAAGATATTTTGTACTCTAATAAAATATTTTCAATTGCTTTAATCATGGCTTTCTTGACTTCGATATCCTCAGCTATAAGCCTCTGTCCTGTGAGAGGTGTAAAAGGGATAGCAGATATCATTTTTGGATAATAATTTACTCCATGTTGATGAAAGGCATCTGCCCACGAGTGATCAAAAACATATTCACCATATGAATGTTCTTTTAAAAAAATAGGCATGAAGCCAACAATATTATTATTATTTTTTGCAATAATCGGAAAAGAAATCCAACCAGTATTTTCTCCAATAGATTTAGATTCTTCTAAAGCCTTAAAAAAATTTATATTTAAAAATGGTGAATTTGTGTCTATATGACTAATTGATTTTTTTAGCTCACTATAACTAGAGCCTGTGATTATTTCTATCATAAAGAATCGAGTTTAATTGAAACGTTAAGAAATTAAAAGCTATAGTTTTTTATTTACTGAAGATTCCTCTAGAGAGGCTGCTGGATCTTGTTTATTTTTATCTAATGCTAATGGTTTAGACTCTTGCTTATTATTTCTTTCAAAAGTTTTAGCTAGTATTGCAATCTCATCTAAGGTAATGACATTATCATTGTCAATGTCAACATCTCTAAACATTCTTGCAACTTGAGGGAGGCATTGAGTTACTTCAAAAACATCTAGAGTATCGTCTGCATCTGTATCGCATGCTAAAAATCTTAATTCTACGCTATCGAGCATTGCTCTTCTGTTTTGTTCGTAGATGGCATTATTTTTATCTTCTGCCTTTGAATACTCTGCTAATGCATCTCTAATTTGATCCAAATCGCTTAATTCATAAACAATCTCAGATTCAACTGTATTTAATTTATTTGATCTTACATCAGCAAAGAGGTAGTTTGAAATACATAATGCTAATAAAAAAAATATTTTTTTTGTGAGTTCTTTATACAAATATAGATTTTGATACATTTATAGTCGGATAGTTAGTGTGCTATTCAAATGTTAACCTAATATTACAAAATATACTAAAATTGTAACAATATTGTTACTATTAAATAAAGATTATAAGGGTTAATATTATAATTCATTTAAATTTGAGTATTCCCATGGACAAAAATCAATATGTTCTTGCATTAATAGATGATGACCCAAAAATTCTTGAGCTAACTGCAAAGTACTTAAAAGATCAAGAATTTACTGTATATACGGGTAAAAATGGTAAGGATTTAGATGAAATTCTAAAAAAATATGCCGCAGATTTAATTATTCTCGATCTTATGATGCCAGAAGAGTCAGGTTTGCAAATATGCCAGCGGCTGAGGGTTAATGAAGTTTTAATACCAATTATTATGCTTACTGCAAAAGGCGACGAAGTTGATCGTATTGTTGGCCTAGAAATGGGTGCAGATGACTATCTTCCAAAGCCCTTTAACCCAAGGGAATTACTAGCTCGAATAAACGCTGTAATTAGACGTAAAGAGACTTTTTCAAATAAATTACCTTCAAAAAAAATCAATTTTGGAAATTTTATTTTTGATATTCAGAATCGAAGCTTATCTAAAGACGGGAAAGGGATTCCAATTACTACTGGTGAATTTAATTTATTAAAAGTTTTTACTGAAAGGCCTAAACAATCTTTATCAAGAGATCAAATAATGCAGTTAGCAAGAGGTAAGGAATTAGATGTTTTCGATCGAAGCATAGATGTTCAAATATCAAGAATAAGAAAATTAATCGAAGAAGATCCAAATAATCCGAAATACCTTCAGACTAAATGGGGTTTTGGTTACATTTTTAACCCTGATGGTGAATAAAAATTGAATTTTTTACCGAAAAGGCTCTTATCTAGATTTGTACTCCTAATAGCAACACTTTTAATTCTTAGTCAACTTGTATCACTGAAAATATTTGATAATTTTGAAAGAGAACCAAGAGCTGAAGCACTAGCGCAAGAAATTATCACAATAGTAAATTTTACTAGAGCATCTCTATATGCAGCAGCCCCTTCAAAACGAATTCAATTATTTAGAGAAATAAATGATATAGGTGATATTAAAATTTATGTTGCGTACCCTTTTGAATCAATAGAGCCTATTCCTGATGATCCATTTTTGAAATTAGTAGTTAAAAAAATAACTGCTAGAATCCCTCCTGGAAATTTTGTTGTTATTAATCATTATGATATTCCTGGCGTATGGGTAAGTTTTGAAATTGATGGGGATATGTTTTGGGTAGTTGTTCCAAGATTAATAGTAGACAGGCCATTTCCATGGCATTGGATTGGTTGGGGAATAGTAATTGCTATACTTGCAATTTCCGGTGCTTACATTACAACTAAAAGGATCAGTCGACCAATTAATAATTTAATAGATGCTGCTGATAAAATAAGAAATGGGCACAAAGTAGATAAACTTCCTCTTGATAGTGTTACAGAGTTTCGAGAGTTAAGTGAAGCATTTAATGAAATGGCTGAAGTTTTGTCCAAAGTCAGTAAGGAAAGAAAATTTCTTTTAGCGAGTGTTTCTCATGATATTAGAACTCCATTAACAAGGATACGACTTGCTTCAGAAATGCTTCCAGCCAATTCTGCTGATCTAAAAGAAAGTCTTGAAGCAGATATAATTGAAATTAATGATATCTTGAATCAGTTCTTAGATTTTGCTAGGGGCTTTCAAGATGAGCCTAAAATACCAGTTAACCTTGGCAAGCTTTTAAAAGATATTCAAACTAAACATAAAAGAATGGGGCATAATTTTATGCTAAAAAAGAAAAATATCCGAACAGATATTCCTAAAAAACTTTTTATTGACCTTCGTATACTTGCTTTTCAAAGATGCATAGATAATTTGATTAATAATGCATTCTTTTATGCTAAAGGTAAGGTTATTTTAGAAGCTTCTCTTCTAGAAGAAAGCTTTACAATAGCAATTATAGATAATGGACCAGGAATACCTGAAGATCAAAAATCAAAGTTACTACTTCCATTTGAAAGAGTTGATGAAGCAAGAGGTAATAAAGGTGGAAGTGGTCTTGGATTAACTATTGCTGATAGAATTATTAAAGCTCATGATGGAAAGCTTGAACTAATTAATCGTCCTGAGGGAGGTTTAACTGCAAAAATAACAATACCAATTATTACGGCATAAGTTTAATCAAAAAATTAAATACTTTACTTTACTTAAACCAATTTAACTTACTTCTAAGATTTACAACAGAACCAACAATAATCAATGCTGGTGATTTTATTTTTGACTTTTTTACTTTTGATCTTATATTTGAAAGTTTTGCTACCAGAACTCTTTGCTTTGAAGTAGTTCCACTTTCAATAATAGCTATTGGCATTTCTTTTATCATTCCATGTTTTAAAAGTTTTTCTACTAACTCATTTAAACTTAATAAACCCATATAAATAACTAAAGTTTGATTTTCAACAATTAATTTTGGCCATTCAAAATCAATAGTTCCATCCTTAAGGTGTCCTGTCAAAAATAAGCAACTTTGTGCGTGATCTCTGTGTGTTAGAGGAATTCCAGAATAAGTAGCAATACCATTAGCCGCTGTAATTCCTGGAACAACTTGAAATAAAATTTTATTTTTCATCAAACTTTCAATTTCTTCACCACCTCTTCCAAAAATAAAAGGATCACCTCCTTTTAGGCGTAAAACTTTCTTGCCTTGCTTAGCAAATTTTATCAATAAATTATTAATTTTATCTTGGCTTAAAGTATGTTGATCTTTCTTTTTCCCTGCATAAATAAGATCTGCATCCCTTCTAACTAATTCTAAAATATCTTTAGAAACTAAATTATCATAAATACAAACATCACATTTCTGCATTAAATGAAGAGCTCTTATTGTAATTAAATCTCTTTCTCCGGGGCCAGCACCAACTAAAAATACTTCACCTGTTTTCTTATTTTTCATTCCTAGTAAAATTTTATTAAATAATTTTATATTTAATTTTTTTGGTGCTATTAAAAAATTTTGAATATAACTACTTTCATAAAACTCTTCCCAAAATATTCTTCTTTTAATACTAGAATGAATTTTCTTTTTAACAATAGATCTCAAAGTGCCTGAAAAATTTACTAATTCAGAATATGATTTTGGAAGTAGTGTCTCGATTTTTTCCCTTATCTTTCTGACTAGTACAGGTGCATTTCCCCCACTAGATATTGAAACAACTAATGAATCTCTTTCTACTATTGAGCCCATTGTAAACGTACATAATTTCGGCTGATCTACTACATTAACAAGTATATTTTTTTGTATGGCATAATTTGATATTCGTTTATTTGTTTTAACATTATTAGTAGCTGCGATTATTAAAATAGGTTTTTTTAAATCTGTTTCATGAAAACTTTTTTTAATTATTTTATGTTTTGATTCAATTAAAAGTTCTTCTAAGTCCTTACAAATTGATCTTGAAATAACTGTTATTTTTGGATTAGCCTTAATTAAAAGTCTTACTTTGCGCAAAGCAATATCACCTCCTCCGACTATTGTCACAGGTTTTTGTTTTAAATTTATAAATAATGGGAAACTTTCCATTGTAAAATGTTACTCCATTCAGGTACTTATATACAGCATCAGTTAAAAAACCTTCCAAAAAAAAGCTATAATTGCTTTTTTAACTTATTTTGAATAGATTTAAATGGGAAAAAAAGTATTTATAAAAACTTTTGGCTGTCAAATGAATGAGTATGACTCTGAAAAAATTAATGATGTTTTAGCAAGTAAAAATAAACTTACTCAAACAAAAGAACAAGAAGATGCTGATCTTATTGTTTTAAATACATGCTCTATTAGAGAAAAAGCTGAAGTTAAAGTTTATAGTGATCTTGGACGCATACGAAAATTAAAGGAATCTAATCCAAATTTAAGAATAGCAGTTGGTGGATGTGTCGCGAGTCAAGAAGGTTCAAATATTATAAAGAAAGCTCCTTATGTTGATATTGTATTTGGTCCTCAAACATTGCATAGACTCCCAGATCTTATTAAAGCAAGAGAAAAAAATGGGAAACCACAAATAGATATATCATTTCCTGAAATTGAAAAATTCGATCACCTTCCTGTATCAAACTCTATAAATCCGTCTTCAATGGTTTCAATAATGGAGGGTTGCAGTAAATATTGCTCTTTTTGTGTTGTACCATATACTCGAGGAGAAGAGGTATCAAGGCCACTTAATGATGTACTTAAAGAAATCATAACAAAAAATATAAGCGAAGTTACTTTACTAGGTCAGAATGTAAATGCATACAGAGGATTAATGGATAATGGAGAAATAGCTGACTTTGCAACCTTAATAGAATATGTTTCTGAAATAAGTGAAATTAAAAGAATTCGCTTTAGTACAAGTCACCCAAACGAAATGAGCGATGCTTTAATTGATTGTTTTAACAATATTGATAAACTAGCTAAAATGATTCATCTGCCAATACAAGCAGGTTCTGATAGAGTTTTATCTGCAATGAAAAGAAATTATACAACTTTAGAATATAAATCTATTATAAGAAAATTAAGAAAAAAATGTCCGGGTATATCAATTACATCAGATTTTATTGTTGGTTTTCCAACTGAAACCTTGAAAGATTTTAACTCAACAAAATCAATTATGAAGGAGTTGGAATTTGATTATTCTTTTAGCTTTATTTATAGTCCTAGACCAGGCACACCTGCATCTTACTTAGAAGATTTAACTTCACATGAAGAAAAATTAAAACGTCTTCATGAGCTTCAAACAGAAAATATGTATCAAGGTGAAATTTTTACTAAGAAAATGTTGAGCACAACTCAAAGAATTTTAATAGATAGTAAGTCAAAAAGAAAGACTGGAGTATTTCTTGGTAAAACTGATAATAATAGAGTGGTTGAGATTGAAGGTGATAAATCATTATTAAATAAATTTGTTACAGTCAAAATCGATAAAATTTTGAAAAAAAATATTCAAGGCACTATTATTTAATTAAATGAAAAAAAGTTTACAACTCCCAGATAATGATAATGTCCTCCTATTAAATTTATGTGGCCCATTAGATGAAAATCTGAAACAGATAAGCACTGTTCTTGAGATTGAAATCAACCGTAGAGGCTCAAGCTTTATTCTTAATGGTGATAAAAAAAATACAGAACTTGGTTGTCAACTAATAGAAAGTTTTTATAGCAAATCAACTAAACCAATTAATCCTGAAGATATTCAGCTTAGTTTAGTTCAACTCAATAAGATAAATCCTTCTAAAATAAAAAAATCCCCAGAACTTCTTACAAAACAAAACGAATTACAAGGTCGGACTCCAAAACAGATTCAATATCTACAAAATATTCAAAAACAAGATATTAATTTTGGCATAGGGCCTGCTGGAACAGGAAAAACCTATTTAGCTGTAGCCTCAGCAGTTGATGCACTTAATCGTGAAAAAGTTAAAAGAGTTATTTTAGTAAGGCCAGCTGTTGAAGCAGGTGAAAGATTAGGTTTTCTTCCAGGGGATCTAGCACAAAAAGTTGACCCCTATTTAAGGCCTCTATATGATGCATTATATGATTTGGCTGGGTATGATAATGTTACAAAATTGTTTGACAAAGGAATTCTAGAAGTTGCACCACTAGCTTATATGAGAGGTAGAACTTTAAATAAAAGCTTTATTATTTTAGATGAAGCGCAAAATACAACACCTGAGCAAATGAAAATGTTTTTAACTAGGATTGGATTTGGAACAAAAACAGTAATAACTGGTGATGTAACTCAAATTGATCTAGCCAAAGGGCAGTTAAGTGGCTTAATCGAAATACAAAAAATTCTAAAAAAAATCAAAGGTATTGAATTTACCCAATTTACTGCAGAAGATGTAGTAAGACATCCATTAGTTCAGAAAATAATTGTTGCCTATGAAAATTATGAAAATATTAGCAAAAGTTAATGATGCAAAAAGAAAATATTTCTATCTTTATCCAAGACACTCTACATAAAAATAAAATATTAAAACTTAAAGATTGTAAACTCTGGCTAAGCTCGTTATTTAAGGAAAATTCTAGTATTACGATTAGAATTGTAAGTGAAAAAGAATCTGAAACTTTAAATTATAATTATAGAAATCAAAAAAAACCGACCAATATTTTATCATTTGTTCTTTCTGAAGATCCCCTAATAGGAGATATTATTCTTTGTCACCCCGTTATAAAAAATGAAGCTAAAAATCAAAATAAAAAAATTCATTCTCATTACGCCCATCTATTAATTCATGGCTATCTTCACCTTTTAGGCTATAGTCATGATAATAAATCAGATGCAAACAGAATGGAAAGAAAAGAAATCCATATTTTAAAAAAATATGGATTCTCAAACCCCTACTAAATAGATAAAATTTTATTATATGAAAAAGAAAAAAACTGAACTCATAAAGCAAATAAAAAATTATTTGTTAAAACCAAAAGATAAAGAGCAGCTAGCAGATATTTTAAAATCTGCATTTGATAAAAATATGATGGACTCTGATGCTTTAATGATGCTAGAGGGTGTATTAAATGTATCAGAAATGCATGTAAGGGACATAATGATTCCGAGATCACAAATGGATGTTATAGACATTTCAAAAAAAATTGAAGAATTTATACCTTTCGTGATTCAAACCTGTCACTCACGATTTCCTGTCATTGAAGAAGGTATCAATAATGTTATCGGGATCCTTTTAGCTAAAGATCTACTAAGATTTACATCTGGTCAAGAATTTGAGGTTCGTGATAATTTACGGCCTGCAATTTTTGTTCCTGAATCAAAACGTCTTAATATACTGCTTAAAGACTTTAGAACTAATCGTAATCATATTGCCATTGTTGTAGATGAGTATGGTGGGGTTTCTGGTATGGTAACAATTGAGGATGTTTTGGAACAAATTGTTGGTGATATTGAAGATGAGTTTGATTATGATGAAACTGAAGATAATATTATTGAAGATCAAGAGAGGCAATTTAGAGTAAAAGCTGTTACTGAAATATCAGACTTTAATAAATTTTTTGCTACAAATTACAGCGATCAAGAATTTACCACAATTGGTGGTTTAATTACCCAAAAATTTGCTTACCTCCCTCAAAGAAACGAAAAAATTTCATTTGATGGATTTGATATTACAATCTTAAGAGCAGACAGTCGACAAATTCACTCAATTCTTATTAACATTAATTTACCAAAATCTAAGAAATCCAAGAATTAGATTTTTTGAACTAACTAAGATTAATGTTACTCTACTGAACAAATAATAACTTAGAGACAATTATGAAATATTTAATCACTATTCTTTTTATCCTTAACTATAGTATATCTTTCGCAAATCATCATGAAAATAGTGAAAATACAGAAGAACAGCCTATTTTGACTGAACTTCCAACTTTGGATACAAAATTCGTAGAATTAATTGGGATCTTAACCCCAGATGAAATTATTAAAATCTTAGGAGAGCCAGCAAAAAAAATAGAGTTAAAAATGAAATCAAGTAATGATGTTATTGCAAGGACATGGTATTACCATAATATTAATACAGATGAAAATGGTAAATATTTCCCAACAACGGAATTAGATATTGTTGATGGATATGTTGAATCTGTTGTATTCATGAATGAAGTTGATGAGACAACAACTATTGAAGCAAAAAAATATGATGTTGAGAAGCCAAATAAAGTTTTCTAAGCTAGTCGATCAGCTTTATTAAAGTTAAAGTATTAATTTGCATATAAAAAATAGTGCAATTTATGATTTTTCAAAATATTCTGCGTAAATATTTACTTCCTTTTTTTCTAGGGGGAATCTCAGTCCTTGCTTTCGCACCTTTTAATTTTTATTTACTTATTTTCTTGTCTTTAATCGGGCTTCTTTTTATAACAAATAAGAATGAATCAGCAAATATCAAAAGTATTGTATTTGGAACAGGTTATTTTGTTATTGGTATTTATTGGATTTATATTTGTTTGCAACAATTTGGGGGTATGCCCTCTTTTATGGCTCTAGTTTTAACATTCCTCTTGTGCTTATTTCTTGCCCTTTTCTTTTTGCCCTTTTCTTTATTTAGCCAATATAAAAATAAAATATTTTTTATTCCAGCTTTTTTTACTTTAGTTGAGCTTCTAAGAAGCATAATTTTTACTGGTTTTCCATGGCTCTCACTTGGATATACTCAAGTACCTCATAGTCCCTTAATTGGTTATTTACCAATCATTGGTATTCATGGAGTTTCATTTCTAGTTGTGCTCTCAGCTATTTTAATTTTTCACATATTTAGGAAAAATACAAAAAAAATATATTTAATAATTTTTCTTTTTTTTATTTGGGGATTTGGACAATATCTAAAAAGTATCGAGTGGTCAAAAGCTACAGGGGAAACTATTAGTACTACGCTTATTCAGGGAAATATTTCTCAAGATAAAAAATGGAATAAAAATATGATTAATGAATCTCTTAGTCACTATCAAAAACTAATACTTAGTAGTGATAAATCATTAATCATACTCCCTGAAACATCTATTCCAATTGAAGTTAATAAAATACCAAAAAGCTTTATAAACAAAATTAAGGATCATATTGCATATAATAACAGTTATATTATTTTTGGTGCAATTGAAGAAGATAATGGTAAATACTATAATTCAGCTTTTCTTGTAGGAAAGGATTATGAGGGCCATTATCGTAAAAATCATCTCGTCCCATTTGGCGAATACATCCCATTAAGAAAATATATAGGATATATTTATCAAAATTACCTCAATATTCCTTTTGCTAATCTAAGTAGAGGAAAACAAAAATCAGTACCTTTATTTAAAATCAAAGGATTAGATTTTGCAGTTAATATTTGCTACGAAGATGTTTTTGGAAACGAAATTGCTTGGTATGACAAATATACTAGCGAGCCGAATGTTTTAGTTAATATAAGTAATGATGCATGGTACGGTAAATCTATTGCAGCTGAACAACATTTACAAATCTCCCAAGCGAGAGCAATTGAAAATAAAAAAATGATGATAAGATCGACCAATACTGGCGTTACTGCCTTTATTGGTAGAGATGGTAAGGTAATCAATAAATTAAAACAATTTACATCTGGAGGGCTTAGTTATGATGTTCAAGGTTATAGTGGAATAACACCATATATGTTATTTAACAATTTCATAATTTATTTATTATGTACTCTAATTTTATTACTATATTTTAGAGTTAGTATATTTTTGAAAGTTAAAAATTTATTATCTAAGTAAATATTTTGAGTGCCAAATCTTTGATGTGCCTCAAAAAGGCAGTAAAATGCAATCTAATTAAAAAA
>TARA_B110000008_G_scaffold52048_1_pt1 | contig 29769 bp, 29 predicted proteins | sample TARA_B110000008 | Tara Oceans TARA_B110000008 (sample SAMEA4396496) | marine metagenome | biome: Westerlies Biome; feature: [DCM] deep chlorophyll maximum layer (ENVO:01000326); material: water (ENVO:00002006), including particulate matter (ENVO:01000060) such as... | depth 40 m
GATCCATCCATGAAGTTATATAAATTTATTACCCAAACAAGAAAAAATAATAAAATAATAAAAAATAGATAGTTGCTCAGTAGGTCGAAAGTAAAAAGAAATGTAAGGGCAGTTAAAAAATGAACAGCTAAACGAATAAGTGGCTTAATAGTTATGAGGTCATCCAAAAAAGATAAAGTACTTAAAACTAATAGAAATGGAAGTAAGTACAGTAACTCTGGGGAATATAGGGAAACTGAAAAAGTAATCGAAGCTATAATAGCAAGACCACCTAGCCTAGGAATTGGTGAAGCATGAAGTGATCGCTGATTCGGTATATCAAGAAACTGATTGAATCTTTTGGAGTTCAGGATAAACCAAGTGAATAAGGTTGCAACTGAGAGCGTTGTAAAAAACGCTAAAAGAAATTCTTTAGAATAGAAAAAACTGAAGAATATGTTGGCATCCATTTGTGTCATTTTATCAGAGGAATGAAGACAATGGATTAAGCATCGATTAGAAATTGACTAAGTTAAGTTATGTTGATAAAAATCTTTCCAGTGTTTAACTAATATTTTTGAATCAAACTCACTTATTGCCCTTTTTTGTGCTGCCTTACCAAGATTAGCAACTAACTTTCTGTCATTAAATACAGCTATCATTAATCTGGTTATTTCTTTCAAGTCTTTTGGCTCATGGGCTAAGCCAGTATTATTTCGAATAATTGCATCAGATAAGCCATATATGTTGGAAACAATTGAAGGTAGTCCGCTAGCTGCAGCCTCAATTACAACATTCCCAAAACCTTCACGGTAGCTTGGTAAACAAAGTACATCAGATGCAGCTAAATAATCTTGGGGGGATGAGGTTGCCCCAGAAAATATGATATTTGAATGATTACTCTTAAACTTAGTTGAAATATTTTCCTCATCCGGACCAATTAAAAGCAAATATGCAGATTTTAAATCTGCTGATTTAAATGAATGAATTAAGTCGTATATACCCTTATCCGAATTTAAGCGTCCAAGAAATATAAAAACAAAGGAAGCTGATGGTATTTTAAGTTTATTACGTAATTTTACTTTTACTTTTTTATTTGGTTTAAATTTTAATAAATCAATACCAGATACTGAGCCACTACCAAAAACTAATGACTTATCTTTTTTTAAAACATTCTCTTTTACAAGAAATTTATATTGAGACTTGCTATCAACAATATTTTGAGTAGATAAAATACCTACTACTTTATCAATTAACTTTAATAATAAACGAGATAGTCCTGATTTAGTCACCCAAACTTGCCCAGTAAAACAATGGACCCTAATAGGAATAAATGTTAAAAATGAAGCAGTCATTGCTAGTAAGCCTGCTTTGGGTGTGATTGAATGCACAGCATCATATCGTTTAATCAAGAATAAATACGTTAACTGAACAAAGGAAAGACAATCTAAAAAAATACTAATTTTTCTTGAGAAATTAATATTTATTAGTTTAATATCTAATTTTTGATCAATTAAGAATTTAGGGTTTTTAAGATTAACAATAACTGTCAAATCGTAATATTTAGATAACTCTTTTAAATGGCTTACTAAGAATGCACTTACTGCAAATTCAGCAGTTGCTATAAAGCATATGGACTTCCTATTTCCCATAAATTATTCTTCGAATTAGAGCTATAATTAAATTTATACGGTCAGGAATAATTTTATAAATACTTCTTCGTTTCATTGAAGATACATTAGCTTTATGACGATTGTGAATAATTAAAGGAGTTGCAATAAAAATAACCCTAAATCTATAAAACTTAGTTAAAATACCGATCCACGCGTCGTGGAATATTCCTTTTTTATTTGGGATTGGTAATATATTTTTTAAAATACTCCGCCTGAAGGACATACAGCAACCTGTGTATGTATTGCTATATATATTCTTGAATAAACCACTTGAACTTCCAATCTTCTCAAATAGAGAATTAGTAACTATGCTCTCGCCTTGCTTAATCTTTGCATCATGAACTAACAAGTCAATTTTATTAGATAGAAAAAAATTTCTTATAAAAGAAACCTTATTTTCTAACCATTGATCATCTTGATCGCTTAAGCAAATAATATCACCATTAGAAGTTCTTAATGCCTTTTCAAAAGAACCCACAACTCCAATATTATATTTATTTTTAAGTAATTTAATTCTAGCATCTTTAAAGCTTTCAATAATGTTTATAGTATTATCTGAAGAGCAATCATCAACGATAACTAACTGGTCATTTTTAGCTAACTGACTAAGAATTGATGTAATTTGATTCTTAATATACTTTGAGCCATTATAAGAAGCCATACAAACACTAATCTTCAAAATTTCATCCTAAATAAAATTTCATATTATTTTTTCTTAGCAACAAGAGTCCAATGCCAACAAAAATTTCTAATAATTGGTATAGATAAAATAAGTTCATCAATAAATATAATTATTTTCTGAACTCTAATAGGTAAATCTATTGATTTATCTTTAGGAAGTTTGCTATTAATGATGGAAAGTATTGTGTGAATAAAGCCAAACAAAAACCATATTCTTTGAATTTGCTCTAATTCTAGATTAGATTCCTTAAGAAATGATTTAAAATTAGAATATGTAAAGCCCTCCGTTTCAGAATCTCCGATAGAAACATCCGAATGCTTAGATGAAGTATATTTCTCTAATCTTAAAATTTTCTTTATAAATCTAATACACGGATAAATATAGAAATAAGGCCAACTGTTGGGTTCAAATCCAATAATTAAGATACCATTTGAATTCAAGGCACGTTGTGCTTCTTTAAAAAAATTAATTGGGGAAGGTAAATGATGTAATGCTCCAACAATCATAATTACATCTAAACTATTATCTATACAAGGAATTGTTTCTGCATCTGATACAACATAAATATTATTAGGGTTATATTTTTTATTATTTTTAGCAAGATTTACCATTTGAAAAGATATATCACTTTGTATAATAGTTATTCCAGGTTTAGTAATATATTTAGCATCATTTCCGTCTCCAGAACCCACCTCTAGAACAACAGATTTATCCTTAAGCTCATTAATAATTTTCAAATATTTTTGATGGTAATAGGTAACATGAAAAGAATTTACCATATTTATTTCACCATAGTGATGAGCCTCATGATCATGATACTCAGCTTCTAAAACTTTAAATTCCTCTAAATTTGGTGGTAATAAAATAGGTATCTGACTTTTAATATCATACTTCCTACTGCACTCTATACACTTTAATTCTTTGGTATTTGATTGCTGGAGTTTACTCTTACATACAGGGCATACTAAAAATTTTAAACTATTTTTCATATTGTAATTTTAAAAGAATTTTTAAACTTTAAATTTTAAATTTTTCCTTCAAATTCTTACCAATCTCCTCAGCAACCCAAATACTATGATCAATTTTTCCTGAAAATACTTCAAAATAGTTATCATGATTTCTTATTAATGATGGTCTAGCATCAGTATCATCTTTTTTTGATAGCACCATTCTTGGTCCTTCAAGAAAATCAATAAGTTTGGAATTTTTTAACGCAGGTATAAAATTCTTGCATTCATTAATCATCCTCCCAAAATATTCATCTTTATCTAGTTTTCTTAAAGGAGAACTTTCTTTTGATAGCCATTTTAAATTTAACTTATTACTAATCTCTGAATCGATTACTGATAATTTAACATGATACAGCAGGAATTTATTTGTCTTTCCAAAAGGTAAAATAGTAAAAAATGGCCCGTCCATAATTGTTATTCCAATCCTATCAATATCTAATTCAATTATTGGAACAGCCGTATATTCATATTGTCTTTCAGGCACCGACAAACCAAGCTGCTCAGTTAAGAAACTACTTGCCCCATATGTTGCATTAATAACTACCTTCGCATCTATCTCCTCTTCAGAGCTACTTTTTAAAGTAAATAAATTATCAATTTTATAAATCTCTTTAATTGTTGAATTCAAAGAGATATCAATATTATTTATTTTAATATTTTTTTTAACTATGTCACGGAGTATTTCACAATCATATACAACTTCCTTGCATGAAATTCCTTTTCTTGCACCTTCAAGCTTTATTGGTAAATCAGTACTCATAATATTTTCAAAAGGAATGCCAAGTTTTTTACAAAAAACTAAATAATCATCAATACCTGTTAACGAATTATTATCTGCAATAAAATAAGTATTTAAAAAAGCAGACTGGATACATTTCTTATATTTATTTTTAAATAAATCGAATCCTCTTATTGACTGCATTCCAGTCTCAATATCACGAGGATAGTGAAATCCTAAATGCAAACGATTTTGATTATTCATTGAAGCACCTAAAAGAACATCATCATTAGCTTCAAAAACCTTTACTGAAAGACCCATATTAGAAGCTTTTAAAGCAATTTCTGCCCCAAAAATGCCACAGCCAATAACGACAACATCGACACTTTTTTTCATTGGTAAGGGATTAGATTAAAGTGAAAAACCATCATCAACAATTAAATTTTGACCAGTTATGAATTTAGATAAATCAGATAATAAAAAAATAAGCGTATTTGCAATATCAAGAGGGTCTAGCATTCCTTTTTGGGAGCAAAAAGAATTATATGAATGTACAAATGACTCAGGTTGATTGTCTAGTATGCCTCCAGGGCTTAAGCAATTAACTCTTATGTTATCTTTTTTATAGTATTTGGCGAAATATTTTGTTAGCTGAATAATAGATGATTTAATTGCAGCGTATTCAACAGGTACTGTCATTTCTGTATTTTTATACAATTCAAAACGTGGTACTAAGGTTCCATATATAGAACCAATATTTATAATATTTCCACCATCATGCTTTTTAAAAAAAATTCCAAACTGTTGAGATGTTAAAAAATAACCGCCAACATGGGCTGATATATTTTCAGAAAAATCTTCATAACTTACATCCTCAATTTGCTTTCCATAATTCTTATTTTTTGGGTAAGCATTATTAATGAGGCAATCTATTCCACCATATTTTTTTGAGACATCATTGATTAGAGAATTGATTGATGTTTTATCAGTGATATCCATATTGACAGCATGAAAGTGATCTGGATAATCCGCTTTTATTTTATCGACGAAGTCTTTAGCCAATGAGATTTTAATATCAGCCAAAATAGCTATTCCACCATGAGCTAATATTTGCTCTATAAAAACTTTACCTAGTAACCCAGCACCACCAGTAACAACAATAACTTTATTTTTTAAAGTCAAAACTTTTACCTCACTATTTTCTTAAAATAATTAATTGTTTCTTTTAAACCGTCATCTAGACTTACTAAAGGCTGCCAATCAAGATTCACTTTTGCCTTACTTAAATCTGGTTGCCTTTGACGAGGGTCATCTAATGGCAATGGTTTAAATACAAGTTTAGATTTTGAGCTAGTAAAATTTAAAACTTTTTCAGCTAATTCAATCATTGTGAATTCTGAATTATTTCCTAGATTAATAGGGCCATGAATATCAGAAGAAGAATTCATTAGCTTTGTGATACCATCAATAAGATCATCAACATAACAGAAGCTTCGAGTTTGATCCCCTTTACCATAAATAGTTAGGTCTTCCCCAGTTAGCGCTTGAACTATAAAATTACTAACAACTCTTCCATCAAAAGGATTCATTTTTGGGCCATATGTATTAAATATTCTTGCTACTTTAATATCTAAATTATACTGGCGGTGATAATCAAAAAATAAGGTCTCAGCACATCGCTTTCCTTCGTCATAACAGCTTCTAATACCAATTGGATTTACTCGACCCCAATAATCTTCTGTTTGTGGATGAATCTCTGGGTCACCATAAACTTCAGAAGTTGATGCTTGAAAAATTTTTGCATTAGTCCGTTTAGCAAGTCCAAGCATATTAATTGCTCCATGAACACATGTTTTTGTTGTTTGAGCAGGGTCTTTTTGATAGTGAATTGGACTTGCAGGACAAGCCATATTATAAATCTGATCTACTTCAACATAAAAGGGTTCAGTAATCTCATGCCTATTCGCTTCAAAAAAAGGATTTTTTAATAACTCTGTAATATTTTCTTTTGAACCTGTAGAATAATTATCTATACATAAAACATCATAATTATTATTTAATAACCTTTCACATAAATGTGAGCCCAAAAACCCAGCCCCACCAGTCACTAAAACTTTAGTTTTCATAATTTTCCAAAGACATTTTTTTAAAATTTATAATGTTCTAATTTTTCTTTTTCTGTTAGTTTATATGCCTCAAGTCCTACTGATTCTTCTCCAGGTCTTGGAAGTACATACGCAACAACCTCATCAAGAAATCCCATTCTAACTCCAGCATGATAAATTCTTTGTGATAAATCAACATCCCAAACTCTATTCCAATCTTTACGCCAGCAATTTAAATTATATTTCATTCCTTTTAAATATGATCTGCATAACCAGGTTGAAACACCACCAATCTTAGGGCTTTTATTTGAATTGATTTTACTACTTCTAGTATAGTATGAATCTAAAGCATTTATGCCATCAACTATAATTCTCTTTCCAAACCGTTCCTCCTCGTACAAGGCGGAAACGAACTCATAATCACCATCAATAGCATATTTTAAAAGCTTCTCGATATGGTCACTTGACCATGTATCATCATCGTCCAAACGTGCTAGCCATCTTCCATTCGCTAAATCCATAGCCTTATTGGCAGGTTCAGCTCCCCCAACAAGCCAATGGTTTTCAATATTTTGCTTATAGCCCCTATGCCTTTTATGTAAATTATAAAATCTTAATCTTGGATCTTTAATTTTCGCTAATAATTCAGCTGTATTATCTGTGCAGTGATCTCCAACAATAATTAATTCAATATTTTTATATGATTGTGATAACGCTGATTTTACTGCCCGATCAATCAAAATAGATCCTCGATTGAAAGTTGGTATACATATACTAACTAGTGGGGTTTTATTTTTTTCTGAATAATATCTCTCGAATTTTAAGCGTGCGTATTTAATTTTAATTGGCTCTGTAACCCCAAACCAAAATTTATTTAAGCTTGAGACTAATTTATCATAAAATGTTCGCTTGTAATTATCCATATTTACCTTAAAGTTTTTCCATTTGCGTTTACTCCAATAATACTGAGAGATTCATCTTTAAAAACTTTACCAGTATTAGTTTTAACCCAATATAAAATTTCAGTTGAATAACGGGGAGCACAAATAACTAAAAGATCTGCATCTAAAAATTCTTTAGTGCATTTAATAGGCTGACTAACTAAATACCCATCTAAAATTAAGTCATCTTTGCGACGAGGATCTGAATCAACAACAATAACTTTGTCTGAAATTTGATAGTTTTTTATTAGCAATCTAAGAAGGTCTGTGACGCCCCATAAAATAATATTTTTGTTTTCAGTTAATAATTGGTCTATTTTTTTTCTTAGATTTATTAATTGAATATTATTATTATGTATCTGCTTTAAACCACCCTGTATCGATTTTCTAGATTCTAAAAATTCATTTTTGTATTTTTTATTAGGAAGTCTATTGTTATCATTTTTTTTAAAAACAGCCAAAAAACCATAAGGCCTACTGCAAATTTCATCATATTCAACTAATTTGAAACCTACTTTTTCAGCAATTGAACCTAAAGAAGTAATTGTAAAATGATTAACATGTTCAAACTCTTGGAGTAACAAATTATCAGGGTACAATTTTAAATTTGGTACCTCACAAATCATAACTCCCCCTTGCTTCAAAGCATTGAAACAATTTAATAAAAATAGCTTTACATTTAAGACATGTTCTAATACATCATAATGAGATATTACATCCACATATTCTTTTAAATTATTGATATCTAATGATTTATTTTTTAAGTCTTTAGTAACCTCAATTGAATAGAGTTTATGGAAATATTGTTTACATTTTTCGTGAAATTCTCCCGGTGCATCCCCTCCAATTTCTACAAAAACTCCATCTGGTGCTTTATATTTTTTTAAAATTCTTAATCTTTCATCAATGGAATATGGCAGACTGACTTCTTTAAAACTTACATTTCCATCCTCATGATATTTCATTAAATCATCATTATTTGGACAAGGTGATGTAAAACAAAATCCACAATTACGACAAATCGAAACATTAACTGGAAATTCCCATATGTGTAACTTTCTAGCAACAGTGCTTTTGCTTGACCACATTAATTCTAAGTCACCACTACCACAACACTCGCATAATCTTGACTCAGTTTTAAAGGTAATAATTTTATTTTTTTGCAATCTTTGACCCATTTTTTTTTGATATATATTCTGCAATTTCAAAATCTAATAATGTATCTATATCAATTGATCTCTCTTTTGGAAATATAACTTGTCGAACTCGACCTTCAAATATTGATTTGTTGTTCAAAATAAAAGATGGCTTTGCTGCATATCCAATGGTAGTTATATCATATGTCTTAGGGCAGTCTTGGCGCCTACTTATTTCTTCCTTTACAGATGCAAATAAATTAATATAACCCTCAACCCCTTCTCTAACAATATTAAAAAACGGGCTTCTATTGGATTCAGTAACAGAAATTACAATATCCGCATTACCTTTTTGGTATTCATCAATAATTTTATCTAAATCGCTGAAGTCTCTTAATGGGGAAGTAGGAGGTATTGATAATATCAAATCAGGAAGACCGTCATTACTATTTTGAAGATACTTTAAGGCATGCTGCCAAGAAAGCCACTCAGGCGAATTATCAGTTGCCAATTCTGCTGGCCTAATAAAAGGTGTTTCAGCACCATATTCTCTTGCTATTTTAGCTATTACCTCTGAGTCTGTCGAAACTATTACTTTATCAACTCTATTTACTGTCTTAGCTTGCTCAATTGACCATGCTATTAGTGGTTTACCATTAAAAATTTTTATATTTTTATCAGGAAGTCCTTTTGAGCCACCTCTTGCAAATATGAAAGCAACAATACTCATTTAACCATAACCTTTTTTCCAGAAGAAGAGGAAATCTTAATACTGTCTATAATATCCAAAACTTTTATACCGTCTTGAAAAGAAATATTCGGAGTATTTTCCTTGTTTATACATTCAATGAAGTGAAACCATTCATTCTTATAGCTCTCATCTTGATCTGCTTCATATTTATATATATTCTTCCATTCTGATTTTTCTGATTTAAATAAATCAACATCCCCAGTTAGCCCATTCCATCTTAAACTACCTTTATCACCGATTGCATGGCACATCCTTACTGTATCGTGGCGAATGAAGTCTAAATTTAATGAGGCCATTAAATTGATATTATTCTTATTCTCTTTAAATTTTAGAATAATGTGCGCAGTATCTTCTACATCAATATCAAGTTGACTTTGGCGGCTGAGTTGAGCTTGAACTGATTCTACTTCACCAAAAATCCATCTCAAATAATCTAATTCATGGCTAAGCTCAAGTAAAACTCCACCTCCAAGAATTTTTTGTGCCGAAACAGTCTTTCTGTAATCTTTTTTACGCCAGTTTGGAAGATACTGACCTACTTCGCCTCTTACAGAATAAAGATCTCCAACAAAATTTTTATCTATCAAATCCTTAAATTTTTTCAATGAGGGAAGAAATCTTAAATTATAGCCAACTGTTACTACACAATTATTTTCAACTGCTTCACGATTTAACTCTTCTAAACCTTTTTTCTCATTAGATATTGGTTTTTCAATTAATATATGTATTCCTTGTTTAACTAAAGCTCGTGATATTTCAATATGGGTCGATGCTGGGGAGCAGATGATAGCTATTTGGGGTTGAAATTGAATAACATGGTTTAAATTAAAGAATACTTCATCAGCACCATCAGGTATTTCATTGGTTTCTTTGTGCCGTAAAACGGCGATTCTACTTTCAGGAAAAATTTCTCTAGCAATACGTAAATGCCTTAACCCAATACTTCCTAAACCAACAATTACTATATTTTTAAAGTTCACAAAATTCTCTTAATATTTTTAGGCCAACTTCTCCACTCTTCTCAGGATGAAATTGGCACCCAATTATGCGATTACGCTGAATAACTGCTGGTATTTTTTCTGAGCCATACAAGCAATGAGCAATTGTATATTTGTTATTATTTGTTAAAGCCATATATGAATGGATAAAATAAAATGAATCTCCAGATTCTATAGTTTTTAAAATTCCATCATTCCAATCCGAATTTTCTTCAGGATTTATAAGCTTACTCCATCCGATATGTGGAATTTTGTTAATAATACCTTCATTATTCTTAAGAGGAATTGCAACCACCCTTCCAGGTATAAGTCCCAAGCCTTTAGTTAACCCAAATTCATTGCTTTCATCCAATAAAAGCTGCATACCAAGACAAATTCCTAATAAATCTATTTTTCGATTTGCAACTTCTTGAATTACCTTTACCAAGCCAAGACTCTCTAAAGATTGCATTGCATTTTTAAATGCTCCCACACCTGGCAGAATAATCTTAGTTGCATTTACGATATCTTCTGGCTTTGAAGTAATAATTGCTTTTACACCGCAATACTCTAGCCCTCTTTTAACGCTTAGTAGGTTGCCGACTCCGTAGTCAATAACTACAATCTCATTCAAAGAAATATTCCCTTACTCCAAAACCTGCATTCATTGCAGTGTTTCTTACATCATTTATATTTGATCTTCCGTAATGAAGTATATCGGCCATTGCTACTGCCGAAGCACCTCCTTCATTAACTGCCTTAAGCAAGTCCTCAGGTGTCCCCATACCACCACTTGCTATTACTGGAACCATTGATTGGTCTGTAACTGATTTTACAAGTGAGATATCAAAACCTTTTCTTGTGCCTTCTTTGTCGACAGAAGTTAATAATATCTCTCCCGCCCCAAGATCAACACCCTTTTTAACCCAGTCAACAACGTCTATACCTGTTTTTTCCCGACCATTATCGGTATAAACCTCCCATTTATTAACGCTTACTTTCTTTGCCTCAACAGACAAAACCATGCATTGGCTTCCAAATTCACGAGAAATATTTTCTATAAGGCTAGGATTTGCAACAGCTGCTGTATTAATAGCCACTTTATCAGCACCTGCTCGAAGAATCTTAAATGCATCATTAACACTTCTTATTCCACCTCCAACTGTAATCGGCACAAAAATATTTTTTGTTGCATCAGTAATAATATTAGATAAATGATTGCGTCCATATAAACTTGCAACACAATCCATATAAATAAGCTCATCAGCGCCTTGAAGATAATATTTGAGAGCATACTCATTAGGTGGACCAATAATGCGCAGCCCTTCTAATTGAATGCCTTTTATTAGGTTCTCACCCTTTATATCAAGTCGAGCAATTAAGCGTAAATTGTTACCTAGCAAAGAAGAGACATTAGTCATTTGAAATCGGATTTCTTAAATACCACTTTTTATTTTCAAAATACCATAAATGAGGTGATCTAAATTGATCAGTTAATAGCTGAAAGTATTCACGGTCCATAATTGATTTTTCAAACATCTTACTTGCTTCAGGGTACTCATTTTCTGGGACTGAAAGGTATTGAAATAATTCCTCAATAAATCTCTCTGGGAATTCATGATCAAACTTATTTACTAGTGCTACCCCTTCTTCCCGATTTATCTCGCCTGATCTAATCTCTTGTGCAGCATCATAACTAGTCCGTCCTAGCCCAAATTTTATACCGGTAGTGTAATAATGAAGATCATCAATACGATCATCAATACTATTATATTTTGAATAGGTACCAGGTGTTCTTTCTGGGGATGCTTGAAAATTACCATGCTCGACTGAATAGTAGTAACATGATTGCGGATGCCATTTAAGGTAATGCCCTAGATATCGAACACTAACTTTCTTTTCCTCGAGTTGATTAGGATTTGCAGGGAGATAAGGGTGTAAATCATTTTTACTTAATCCAAACTGCTCCCTCAGTTCACTGACAGAAAGGCCACTTAGATTTATTTTAGATTCATCATCTGATGCAAAATAAGACCAATCTCTTTTAGCAGAATTTGTATCAGAGATTGGGTTTCCATACTCGGCTTCATTTTCACCATAAAAAACTAATGGGATATTATGCAAAAGTGCCATTTTTGGAGCTATAGCTTTTTGTCCAACCATAAATGCTTGAAAAGGATGAAATAATAACTCAGTAGAAAGCCTAGTTAATAAGCGATGAACTCTACCATTTGGCGTCATTAAGTAATTATCATGGCCAGCATGTATCCAAGATTGAAAATTTTTCCATCCCCAGTCTGTATATATGTGTGGCGCCCAAGTTACAGTTAGTGGATTCATATTATATTTATTTTTTAGGATGTGGGAGGCGTAGAAGCTATCCTTTCCTCCAGAGCCTGGTACAATACAATCATATGAGCCATCATCTTTACGATGTTCGTCGCATAACTGCTTTAATTCATACTCCCTTTCATCCCAATTAATGATGGAATTTTTATGCTCTGCAAAATTACAAGCATCACAAATACCATTTACATCAAGATTAATTGTTTGTTTTTTTGTTTTCTTTGTATGGTTGAATTCAACTGCTGAATTTGGTCTTTGATTAGAAATAACACATCTCTTACAAAATGTAACATCCTTAGGAAGTCCGTATAGAATTTTATCAACAGTCTTATTCTTCATGAAATCTTCTTTATTAATTACTTCTGGGTATTTTATTTTATTCATTTTCTTTATTTGCCTTTTTTAAGTCGTCTGGTACCCCAACATCAAGCCAAGGCTCATGCATCGGATAAGCAATAATTCTTTTAGAGTCTTTCCTCAACAATTCAAATAAAAATGGCATATCACAATGAACATTTTTATTTAAATAATTAAGAGTGTTTTTCGAAAGTGCGTACACACCTGCATTGATATGCGTTTTATTAATTGGTTTTTCAGAAAAGCCATTGATTTCAATACCCTGGATATCAACCACTCCATATGGATTCTGCCACTCATGAACATTCACTGCCATAGTTGCTTCAGCATTATGATTTAAATGAAAATCTAGGAGTTCTGCATATCGAATATCAGTAATTACATCACCATTAGTTACTATAAAAGCCTTATCAATCTTCAAATCCAACAAACTAAGGGCTCCAGCTGTCCCCAATGGTTTATCTTCACGAATATAATCAATTTTAATATTCATAGTATTTCCATTACCAAAATAGCTCTCAATTACATCACCAAGATAGTTAATAGCAATAATGAAATGTTTAAAACCATCTAATTTTGCTCTATCGATAATATGTTCTAAAATTGGTTTGCCAGAAACTTTAAGCATTGGTTTGGGGCAGTCTTCAGTATGAGGTAATAATCTAGATCCAATTCCACCAGCCATTATTACCATAATATTATCAACTTCAGTAATGTGACTAATGTTATCTCTTGTATACATACCAAGGATTTTTTTATTATCACTGATAATTGGAATTTGAAATATTTGATTTAATTCCATAAGCTTCAAAGCTGAGTCTTTCGTAAATCCTGGTGGAACAATTAAAGCATCAGAATGAATAATAGTATCAATAGAATCTTCAATGCTTAGGCCTGATAATAGACCCCGCCTAATATCACCATCAGAAATGGTGCCAACAAAAGAATTCTCATTATTTACAACAAGAACAATCCTTAAGCCAGTTTCATTTAGATTAGCAATTGAATCCTTAATCAAAGAACTAGAATTTAAAATTGCTTTATGCCAAAAATTTTCAGATATTTTCAAATGTAGTTTTCCAATATAAAATATTAATCAATAACTTCTTTAAGTAATTCGAAAGCTTCTGCAGCAATATAACCAGACTCTGATCCCCTTATAGTAGCAAGTGCTTTTATATTTTCTTCAGACCTAGGAAACGGAGGAAGACCTAATTCTGACTTATAAATATTCATTACTTTAATTTTATGCTTTAAAAAAGGACTAATATCAATATAAACATTCGGATTAAAATTACTTATCCTTGATAAACCAAAAGAAGTTTCAGACAATGTCTCGTAGGACAAAATTCTCTTAATACCTTCTAATCTAAACCATTTAGAAGAAGAAGTTACTGCTTCAAAAACTACTCGATGATCAGAATGAACATCTGAATAACTTGGTATGTATAATTCCTGTGGTTTAAATTTTTCTAAACATTCTGATATCTTCTTTGTTAAATCAAGCATCGGAACATTATCTAATTTTGTTGTTGGAAAATTTAATTCAAATACATTATCGAAACCATAAAATTTTGAAACTTTTTCAATCTCTTTTTTTCTAGATTTAATTTTTTCACGAGGCCAACCATCTGAAGCAAGCATATTTGTAATAATCAACCATGAAACGATTTCGCCCTTAGATTTTTTTCGAAGAATTGTACCTCCAACTCCAAGGGTTTCATCATCAGGATGAGGTGCAACAATCATTGTTCTCATAAATAATCACCTTCAGTAAGTTTAAATAATGGTTCTATTTCTAAAATTTTTATTGCATTATCACCACACTTTACAAGTAGCTCAGAATTTCTACATATAATCTTACCCGGCTCAATATTTGGTTCTTTAAGTTTTATTACTTTAACTTTCCAAATTTTAAATTCTTTACCATTTGATATAAAATGGGCTCCAATATAAGGTCTTGATATTGATCTTACTAGGTTGTAGATCGAGTCTGCTGTCATTCTCCAATCGATGAGACCATCTAAAATAGATCTTTTTCTCCATGAATTAGAAAGAACATTATTTTGTTTTTTTGGTTCCAAATTACTAATTTTTAATGCAGGTAAAAATTCGTTAATTTGTATCATTGCGACTTTTGTTATCTTTGAATACAAACTATACGCATCATCATTTTTGCTAATAGTAATATCTTTTTGAGAAATTATATCTCCATTATCAACACCCTCCTTCATAATGAAAAAAGTGCTTGCAGTTTTGTTTAAACCCAATGCTAAAGCCCAAACCAAGGGATGTCGTCCTCTATTAAATGGTAATTTAGATGGGTGATATCCAATCACCCCAAGTCTTGGTATATTTAATACATTTTTCTTTAACAGTCTCGACCAACCACAGCAGAAAATAATATCTGGCTTTTTCATCTTTATCCATTTTACAACTTCACTGGAATTTATATCATCTGAAAATATCCATTTTATTTTTTTTTGTTTGCACAAATTTGATAGGTCACAATGATCTGAATTAAAACTAGAATTTTTTAAAGTGCAAACACCTACAATTTCTAATTTCATAGATATTAATTTTTTCAATACGCTTTCTGAAAAATCAACTGCGCCAATTAGTAATATTTTCATAGTAAATTTAAATCATAAAATTTTTTTTTCAAAATATTTGCAAGATCAAAAGTTCTAATAATTTTTAAAATTTTCTTACTTGCACCTCCATTACCATAGGGATTTTTAGTTGAAATTAATTGTTTTTGGAATTTTTTTGAGTACAGCCTCTTTATTGCTAATCCAATACTATTCTTTTCTGGCTTACAATTAATAATGCTTCTTGCTTGAGCCCTTCCCTTTTGTCTATCACCAATATTAATTGTTCCTTTTTTAAAACTTGGTACCTCAAGGAGCCCACTTGATGAATTTCCAATTACTCCATCAACGAATTTCACACATGATAGATACTTTAATTGACCTAGAGATGAAAATACTCTTGAATTCTTATTATTGATAACAAAGTTTTTAATAAGGTTAGCTATAGCTTCACTATTTTTATCTGCATTAGGTAAAGTAAAAATTATATTTGTTTTTTTAAGTAACTTTAAAGCTAATAATAATTGTTTAAATTGCTTTTCTTCCACATTTTTTTCCAAGGTTATTGGATGAAAAGTTATTAATAAGTTTTTCTCAGAAAATTTAAAATCTAATAATTTTTCAAGCTCTCTTTTATTAAGAAGTTTTGTATTTTTTATATTATCAACTCCTAGTCCACCAACATTAAAAACTCTATTTGGCTGCTCCCCTAATTGAATAACTCTATTTCTATAATCATCTGTCGCAACAAAATGCAAATGTGACATTTTAGTTATTGAATGGCGAATGGCCTCGTCAATTAAAGCCTCTGTTGATTCTCCGCCATGGAGGTGTGCAACTGGGATACATGCTACTAAGGCTGCTGAAACAACAGTTAATATTTCGAAACGATCTCCAAGAACAATTAATAAATCGGGTTTTAAATCCAATAATACATCAGCAAATTTAATTGACCCCTTGCCCATCGACTTTATTATTGCATTTGGAGTATCGGAATTTGATAGCATCTTAACCTTGTGATTTATTTTAAACCCATCAATCTCAATTTCCTTATAAGTATTTCCATACTTAATATGAAGGTGCATACCAGTAGCAATAATTTGTAATTTTAGTTTTGGGTCTTCCTGAATAAGTTGCATAGTAGATCTTAATAAACCGTAATCAGCTCTGCTACTTGACACCACACAGACTTTTTTTAAATAAGACTTTCTCATAATTCTATTAATTCATCCTTATTAAAATCGCGTATTGCTTTAAGTCCAATAATTTCATCCCACTTCATGGGGGAAATTCCATTTCCTGGTCTTTTTACTGTCAAATTATTAGTATTGAAAACTTCGCCAAGCTTTATTGCCTTATTAGCTACGATAGATTTTCTTACAATAAATTTATTTTTAATTTCACTTTTCGTTGGTTCTTTTGTCGCAAAACCCATTGCTAATTCAATATTTCTAACTGCTTTAACCATAGCCTTTAACTCATAAGGATCAATGCTCGCTTTATGGTCAGGGCCTTGTAATTGTTTATTTAAAGTAAAATGCTTCTCAATAATAGTCGCGCCTAGAGCAACTGCAGCAATAGACACTTCAATACCTTTGGTATGGTCAGAATAGCCGATGGAGACATTAAATTTGCTCCTAATTGTCTCCATTGATAAAAGATTAACCTCATCAAAAGGTGCTGGGTATTCTGAAGTGCAATGCAAAATTGTTATATTTTCTTGACTTATCCCATTAGATTCTAAAATATTCATTGCTTGTTTTATTTCATTTAAATTTGCCATACCAGTTGATAAAATTATTGACTCAGCAATTTTTGCAATATGCTTAAGGTAAGGTAAGTTAGTAATCTCGCCCGAAGGTATTTTAAATATTTTTTGTCCTAAAGTTGCTAGTAAATCTAAACTTTCAATATCAAATCCAGATGAAAGAAATTCTATATTTTTCATATAGCAATATGAAATTATATCTTTATGCATTTCAGGAGTAAGCTCCAAGCGCTTTAACATCATGTATTGTGACTCATCAGAATCATAATTTAAATCTTGATATTGAGCTTTTTCGGCAGTCTTAGTTACAAGTGAATCTGCTTTAAAGGTTTGAAATTTTACATAGTCTGCACCAGCTTTTTTGGCCTCATCAATCAATTTTTTTGCTAGCGTCATATCTCCGTTATGATTGACCCCAATTTCAGCGATGATTTTGACTCTATGTGCCATAGTTTACTTAGCCTGTAAACCTTGATTTATCATCTAAATCTTGCCTAACAGATAACCCCATTCCAATAACAGAATTCTTTCCAATTGAAATATTATTCTTAATGCATACTGAACTACCAACAAAAGTTCCAGTACAAATTTTTACATTCCCATTTAAAATAGAATTTGTCGAAATATGGCATCCATCTTCAATCTGAACATCGTGTTCGATTAATGCTTTTGTATTAATGATGCAATTATTACCAATCTTAGCTCCTGCATTAATAATCACTCCATGCATAATAATATTTCCATTGCCAATATCAGCATGATCTGAAACATACGCATTTGGAGAGATAATTGATGGCGTAGAAAAACCAATCTTCTTGATTTGACTATAAATATTATTTCTTATGTCTGTATTAATCTGTCCAATTGAGATATGAGCGCTCTTATATTGCTTAAATAAATCTGGTAAATCGTTATCAACCCCAATTATATTGTAGCCACAAACTTTCCCTCCAACCTCTTCTCTTTTACCAATTAAACCAGCAATTTTAAATTTATCTTGCTTCTCTATGACGTCAATACAAGATTTTGCATGGCCGCCCGCTCCTATTAGGATTATTTCTATTTTACTCATAATCAATTTTTACCTATAAGGTTGGAACTACTGGGGATATTAATTAATCTATCTGTAATTGATACTGCACAAGATAAATCCATTCTTGGATTATTACTAAATTGATTTAATCTGTGCATTAATATCCAAGCGGGACGTGTCATCAATCCACTTTCATTTGTTAAAGATAGTATTGCATCACGTTCATTTATATTTTCAATATCTAGTAATAATGTTTGAAGCCAATAATTACTTTTGCATGCATTTGGTTCTTTAAATAAGCTAACTCCTTTAAGTAAAGAAATTTTATCTTCATATTTTTTAAATAATGTTCTTTTTGATTTTAATAATCTAGGAAGTTGTTCTAATTGAGCGCAACCTAAAGCTGCATTTATATTAGGAAGTCGGTAATTAAATCCAATTTCATCATGTAGATAGTCCCATTTATGATCTAATTTAGCTGTAGTTGATAAGTGCTTGGCTCGTTTAGCAATTTCCTGGCTATTGGTTAAAATTGCTCCGCCCCCGCCAGCAGTAATAGTTTTATTTCCGTTAAAACTCAATGCTCCCATCAACCCAAAAGTACCTGTATGGTGATTTTTATAATAACTTCCTATTGATTCAGCAGCATCTTCAATAACAATAATATTAAAGTTTTTAGCAATGTCTACTATCTCATCTATTTTACATGGATGCCCAAAAATATGAGTAGGGACAATGGCTTTAATAATTTTATTTGTTTTTATGTTTATACATTTACCATTTTTCTGCGTGGTAAATTTATTTAAATATTCGTAAAGTTTTTTTGGATCAACCCCTAAAGTATCTTCATCGTTGTCAATAAAATGAGGTGTAGCTTTAAGATAGCTAATAGCATTTGCTGTTGCAACAAAAGTGAATGTTGGAGTAAGCACCTCATCGCCATCTTTAACATCAGCTAGTATTAACGATAAATGAATTGCAGCTGTTCCATTTACCAAAGCAATTGCATATTTAGCGCCTGTTAATTTGACTAAGCTTTGTTCAAACTTATCAACAAATTTCCCAACGGAAGATACATAAGTTGAGTCAAGGCATTCTTTTAAGTAATCCCACTCATTTCCATTAAAAACTGGCTCATGAAGACTACTATCTTGTGACCCAATAACACTGCGAATTGAGTTTATAATTTGTTGGCTTATCTGTGAGTTTTTATGCATTATTTTATAAATTATAAATATCAGATTTATACATATCTAAATTTTTTGAATCTAAAAACCATTTAGCAGTTTCCCCTAGACCTTTTGAAAGTCCTTCTCTATTCCCATACTTTGGCTCCCATCCAAATAATTCTTTAGCTTTTGTATTGTCTGCCCAAAGCCTTTCAACTTCTGATTCCTTTGGTCTATATCTTTGCTCATCGTTGATAATTTTGATATTAGCATTCATTACTTCAGCTATTATTTCAGCTGTCTCACCAATTGAAACCTCATAATTACTCCCCAAATTAATAACTTCACCTAGACCATTTTTGGAATCAAGAGCTGCAATAAATCCATCCACAGTATCTTTGATGTAATTAAAATCTCTTGTTGGGGAAATTGCCCCTAACTTAATTTCATTTTTCCCATTAGCAATCTGGGTGATAATTGTTGGAATTACAGCTCGTGCTGACTGTCTCGGGCCGTATGTGTTGAATGGCCTAACAGTTACAACAGGGAGTGCAAAAGATGTAAAGAATGAATACACTAATTGATCAGCGCCAATCTTTGATGCTGAATATGGTGACTGTCCATGAAGAGGGTGATCTTCAGTAATTGGCACAAATTTAGCTGTTCCATAAACTTCACTAGTTGAAGTATGAATTAATCTTCGAATTTTAAACTCCTTAGCTGCTTGGAGAATATTCAGTGTCCCTTTTATATTGGTATCAATATAAGTTTCTGGGGAATGGTATGAATAAGGTATAGCTATAAGCGCAGCGAGATGAATAACTGCATCACAATCTTTTACTGCTTCACGAACTCCATTTGTATCTCTTATATCACCAGAAAATACTTCAAATTTTCCTTTAATATCATCATCGCATCTATCTAACCAACCCCATGAATTAAAAGAGTTATATAAAACAAATGCTTTAACATCATGCCCTGCCCTAACTAGAGCCTCAGTTAGATGAGATCCAATAAATCCTTCGGCACCAGTAACTAAAATTTTCATTAATTTAACCTTATTTTATTAATTTATTATAGATTGTTTCTCAAGCATCATTAATAACTATATCTTTGTATGAACCAAAGCGATTTAACCTGCCATCAGCAATTTCTATTAATTGAGAACAATTTTTAAGTGTAGATAATCTGTGAGCAATTATCAAAATAGTAATATCATTATCAATACCCATAATTTCATTCATCACTGCCGATTCTGTCTTATCATCCAAAGCACTTGTAGCTTCATCTAAAACAATAACATCAGTTTTTTTGTATAGCGCTCTAGCAATACCAATTCTTTGGCGTTGCCCTCCTGAGAGACGAACACCTCTTTCACCAACTATAGTTTCATACTTATTTTTCCATGAATTAATCGAATCAGAAATTTTTGCTTTTTTTGCACAATCATAAACAAGCTCATAATCAATTTTATCTCTTGGTATCCCAAATGCTATATTTTCAAGAATAGTTGTATCAGATAAAAAAATATTTTGTGGTACGTGAGCAATATGAGATTGCCAAGATCTATAATTTTCATTAGTTATTTTCTTGTCATCAATATAAAAATTTCCTTTGGGGTGTAGCAAACCCATAATAATATCTATCAAAGTACTTTTTCCACTTCCAGTAGCTCCAATTATTCCTATTTTAGATCCCTTTTTAATTTCATAATCAAAATCTTTTATTATTAAAGGTCCTTGCTCACTATATGAAAAATTAATTTTTTCAAGTTTGATTGTATGTTGAAATTTAATTGATTTTATTTTTGTTAAATTAGCATAATTAGGTAGGCCCTGATCAAGGTAATACAACATATCTCTTAATAATGCACTACAGCCAAATATAGAAGACCAACTTGAATAAATCTGTTGAAGGATAGGCAATAACCTTTGTGCTGCTAAAGCAAAAACTCCAAGAATTGGTATTGCACTTGTTAAGTTATCAATATTACTAGAAAGGAAAAATGCAAATAATGCCAATGTTGTTATGCCCAAAGCTTCAACAATAAAACGAGGTGTTTGGCCAATTATTACTAATCCTGCCTGTGCTTTTCTTAAGGGTAAATCGTAGCCTCTAAAAACCTTACAGTAAATTTCTTGAGTTCCATCTATTAATACGTCACGAATTCCACCAAATCCCTCCTGAAGTGATTTTATTAATAAATTAGACTTTATATTTATACTTTCACTGTCCTTAAATAATTTTTTCTTAGTTATCAATAAAACAAAGCTATAAATACCACCAAATCCACAAATAATAATTAATGCTGCTAAGGGCTCGATAAAAAGAACAGTTGCAAAAATAGCAAGCAAAATTATCGTGGAACTAAAGATTAATAAAGTTGGCATCAAAACTTGAGTAACAACTAAATGTGTTTTGTGGGATATGGTGGAAATAAATTCACTACTATTTTTTGAGACTTGCTCAATATATGGCAGATAAAGAGCATACCTATAAACTAAAATACTTAAATCTGCGCCAACAGAATAAGCAAAATGTGTCTGGGTCCATAGTAAGATTAACCGCATCAGACCTGCTAAAATTACCGAGGAAATAAAAAAAACAGTCATAGGAAATAATAATTCATTAGGATTTAAAAACCCCATTTTTAAAAAAATAGGATTTAATATCTCTTGATTAAAAACTGTTTCAGGGCTGGTAAGTGCTCCTAGAAATGGCAAAATAGCCCCAATACTTATAATTTCTGCTAAAGAAACACCAAGCATCAAAAGAATCAAAAAAAATAGCTGAATCTTTCTCCTAGGTTTAATATGTGCCCATAAATTAAATAATAAGTTTATGATATTGTGTTGTTTATTATTTCCCATATAAATCTATAACTTTAGAATTAAATTTTTTAATCTAAAAGATGACATTCCATCGGTTTTAAAAGTATGATTTTTAATGAATTCTCTAGTATTCTTTTTTAAATTTTTCTCTTGTATATCCACACCTTTTGAGATCTTAGTAAAAATATTAAATAGCTCTTCTTTCGATCTCGGAATAAGAACTACTTTTGATTTTTCAAACAATTTACTAAAAGGCCAACCAGGGAAAATCGGACAAATTGATAATTTATTGACAATTAATGCATCAATTGTTGAAGTGGAGCCAAATGAAAGAAAATAATCGGAAAGATGAATTAACAAAGTTATATCTTCTTTCTTATCAATAAAAATTATATTTTTAATAGATTTACCCAAAATATAAGATTCACGAACATTTTCTACAGGGTGGGGTTTTACTAAAAAAGTTAAATTTGGATGGGCCTTAGCCGTTTCAAATACTGCAATTTTCATTTTATCAAGCACATTAGAATTACTATACATATAGTGTGATTTATCTGTATAAGTTGAAGCATATAAAACAATTTTTTGCTTATTATTTAATTTATATTTCTTATAGAGATTATTAATTATTTTTGTGTTTGGAGATACTAATGCATCATGCCTAGGTGAACCAGTTATAAGTATTTGGTCTTTTTTAATTCCATGCTTAATTAAATCATCTTTAGCAGATTTACCCCAAACTGCTACCTTATCCGCTACAAAAAATTTCCACTCAACACCTTCGGGGCCTGTTAATCCAAATTGTATATCAAGTGATGGAATATTTAAATTTTTACCAATTAACTTATAAATCCTGGCTCTTGAGTCTGATGCATCAGGAGAGATAATTTTTTTTGGTTCATATTTTTTTAAAATATGTTCAGAAATAATAGCTTGTTCCAATATTAAAGGAATATATCCATTGAATAAAACTTTTAAAGATAGCCTTAAAGCTTTGCCATGCTTACCAAATAAAAATTTCTTAGAATCTCCTTTTTGAATTTCACAATAAATTTTGTCTATTTTTTTTAAAACTATATTTTTAAAAGATTTAGATTTATTTTCTAAATTCTTATCCCAAAAAGACCATATGTCCCTGTAGATCACACCTGGTATTTTAGGAAAGTTAGTAAAAGAACCACTTTGATCAGTTAATACAACTATTTTATTTTTCTTGTCTTTTTTTAAGCTTAAAATAACTGGATGGAGAATATCAAAATACATTCTAGGCATAAATGCTAAAAATATAATTGCATCCTTAGGTAAATGAGTATTATGATTTTTTTTAAAAGAACTTTTTATCTTTTTTCTTTTTAACCATTCTCGAATGATTAAAAATTTTGGCTTCATAAAAAGTTTAACAAATGAAAATATTGATTTTGCTGAACTAGCTGTGATTAAATGCCTCCAACACATTTCAGCAGAAAAAACATCCCAATAAGAAACTTCATTAAAAGTTAATTTATCAACCAAATTTTTATTTTTTGAAATATTAGCCATTCCAAAATTTTTTATCAATTCAGCATATTCTGATAATTCTTGAACGAACTTAGACATTAACTTAATTTTTTTTCAGTAAAAGATTTTAGATAAGTATCTAAGCTCTTAGCAGATAATTCCCAAGTCCATTTATCTAATACACATCTAATTCCATTTTTTGAAATTTGGTTCCATTTCTGTTGGTTTTTAATTAAAACCATAATTGCTTTTGAGAATTCTAATGCATCTCTTTCAGTCAAAATGCCATTTTTATTATTTATAACAGTTTCTCTAAGACCAGCTTCTGCTATAGCAACAACTGGTGTTCCGCATGCCATAGATTCCAGAGCTACTAGCCCAAGTGGCTCTAAAAAATTTGCACAAGCTGTTACTATTGAAGAATTATATTCTTTAAGTAGAGTTTGATCATCAATTGAGCTTACAAAGGTAACTTTGACATCATGTTTCACTGCTAGCATATTTAACTTAACCTTATATGAGTTCAGGTATTGATGAGATCCATGAATAACTTTTAAATTTGGTCTTTGTGATTTATTTATTTTACCAATAGCTTCGATAACAAAGTCATGCCCCTTTGATGGAAAAAGGGAGCCTACAGATAGAATTGTTTTTTTTCGAGATATTTTTTTAATTGGCTTAAAAAAATTAGTATCGACACCAGGATAAATTAGTTTAGGAAATAATCCATAGCATAAATATAGCCTATCTCTTGAATAAAAAGAAGTTGTACAAATAGAGTTTGCACAATTAGCATTTTTTTTATCAATACCAATAAAAAAATTAAGCCCTATTTTCCTAATCCAATTAAATGGAAATATAATATTTTTTTTAGGGTAATGGGGTTCAAGAACTCTAGTCATAGATTCATGACATATAAATACACTTGGTGTTTTTAAAAATCTTAACAAAAATGGACTATTTGTAATTTTGCACTGCATTGTCAAAACAAGATCATATTTACCATCGTCTATTTTATTGGCTAGTTTTTTAGATAAAAAAATTAATGGAATTAAAGAAATCAATTTATTACGATTATTTAAAAATGTTTCTTGAGTTTCATTTTGTATAAAAGTTCTATTTACAAATGGCTTAATATTCCATGTTGCTTCAGATTCTTCATTAAAAATATATAAATCAATTTTATGAATTTTGCTTAATTGTTTAACCCACTCAAAAACTGCTCTTTTAGCGCCCCCGGAAGGTAAATTATGAAATAATGCTATTTTCATTTACATTTAGATTCAGATTTAATTTTTAAAATTCTTAATCTTCATGATTGAAAGCTCTCATGAAGTTGTGATACCCTAAAAGTGTCTTCTTCATATTGGCCGCCACCTCTTGGTCCTTTGGTTAAAATAAGTAATACAGAATTATCGCCAACGCCATGAAGTGAATGCCTTTCCATAATAGGGGACTCAAGCATATCGCCAGATTTTAAAATACTTTTTTCAACTTTTTTATTTGGCATTTGAGTGTAAGCTACAACCTCTCCAGATAAAACATAAGAATATTGAATTGAATCTTTATGGTAGTGATTTCCCCTAATAGACCCTTTAGTAATAGTTATTAATGTTACGCAATCTACATCGACTTGTTGAAGTATGTCTGATATTGTGCCTCTTTCATCCTGATGGGCAATTTTTATTTTGTGAACTATCATAATATTTGATCCTTTTTAATTAAACAATTTTTGGCTTAGGTATTGGTATAATAAATTTACCACCTGATTTTTTAAAATCAGAAAGGTTTTCCATGATTTCATCAGCAAAATTCCAAGCTAGTAACAAAGCAAAATCAGGTTTTTTCTCATATAGTTTTTCATCTGAATAAATTGGAATATGTGTTCCAGGAGAATATTTACCAATCTTAAGTGCTGATTTCTCAGTTATAAAATCTATAGTATTAGAATCAATCTCGCAATAATTTAATAAAGTCATCCCTTTTGCAGGCGCACTAACTGCAGCTATAGTTTTACCATCTTTTTTAATTTCTAATAGAAGGTTGCGTAATTGTTTTTTATGTTCATAAACTTCTTCACTAAATTTATTTAACCTAGAAATATCAAATAAATTAGCTTTTTCTTCTTTTTCAAAGATTTGATTAACAGAGTTATTTAATTTATGTTCTCCTTTTCTACATATAAATATTCTTATCGAGCCACCATGAATTGAAACTTCATTAACATCAAATACCTCGAAACCAAAACGATTAAACAATGAATTAAGTGGCTTAACAGAAATATATAATAAATGTTCATGATAAATTGTGTCATAAACTAATCCCTCAATTAGGTTTAAAAAATGGGGTGCTTCAATTATAAACATTCCATTCTTTGTTAATAACATATCTATCGATTCCATCAAGCCGTCAAGATTATGTATATGAGCAAAAACATTTGTTATGTTAATAACTGTGGCTTTACCATGGTTTGATATAATTTTTTTTGCTAAGTCAACAGAAATAAAATCATTTATTGTTTCAACACCGGAATGATTAGCACTTTCAGCTATATGTGTTGATGGTTCAATACCTAAAACCTTGCATCCTCTTTTTTGATAAGCACCTAACAAAACTCCAACATTACTACCTATGTCAATTACTAAATCATTAGAATTTAATTCTGCTTTTTGTACAACACTTTCTCCAAATTGATCAAAATGAAGTCTACCTGTTTTAGTTGTCGACGATTCGTATGGATAATCGTTTTGGTATAAAATTTTTGGATCAACTGTATAGTTCAATTGTGAAATTCCACAATTATTACAAAGACAAACTTCTAAGGGGTAAACCGGATCTTTTAAAGATTTATATTCTTCTTTTATAAAAGCATCAGCCGCTGGTGTTGATCCTAAGTTTAGATAGGTAGTAAACGAATTACCATTACAAATTCGACAATTTTTTAATTTCATATTTTATAACCTTATAAATTATTGTATTTATTTTTCACTGAATTATTGATAGTTTTGAAGTCTCATAGACTTCTTCAATTATACCTATTGCTTCTGTTGCATTTTTAGCATGGCTATAATCATACTTTCCTGAAGAGATGCTATTAGCAAAATTATTTATTTGATTCAAGTAGGTTCTTGTAACATCCACCTCTATTACATAACTTTTGCTTGGATTAGTAGATGATAAAAAATTTATTTGAACAGAACCTGATGTTGATGCAAAATTTTTAAGAATTAATTTTCCACTTGAAGAAATAATAACTAAACTAGTCTCGTGTTTCATGTTTGAATTTATTTTAATTGAGCAATTAATATCCTCCGATAAAAAAGAGCATTTTATTTCATTCTCAATATTTTTTTCATTAGCCTTCATATAGTCTATATTTTTTAATGTAATACTAGTGTCTAGTAAAAATTGAACAACATCGATACAGTGAATACCAGCGTCAATTAGTGCACCTCCACCTGAATATTTTTTTGAGTCAACCCAATCTCTTTCTGTAAATTTTATATCATAATTAAAAACTAATTCTAAAGATAATATTGTGCCAAGTTTGTTAGATTTTATAAGATCACGAACTTTATTAATTGAATCTGAGTATCTAAGCATATGCCCTATAGAAAGTTGTAAGTTATTTTCTTTTGCAGTTTGAATCATCATTAAGCAATCATTCTTATTAATTGCCATTGGTTTTTCACATAAAACATGAAATCCTTTTTTTAAAAATTTGATAGTTTGTGAAGCATGAAGATAATTCGGTGTTGCAATATAAACAGAATCGATACCTGATGAGTTTAATAACTCATTAACTGAATTAAACCTTAAAACATTAGCTGGCAGTTTGAACTTGTCTAAATCACGATCAATTATTGCAGCTAATTCTAATTTGTCACTTGTGTTTATAGCAGGAAGTATTCTTTTCTTAGCAAATCTTCCGAAACCGCATATTGCTATTTTAATTGGGTATTTATTCATTTATTAAAATAAAAATTATTTTATTTTTTTTCTAGCAATAATAATTTGATCGAAACCTTTAACTATTTTAGCTTTGCATAATAATCGATCAATACAAACTAAAAATTTTGCTAAACTATATCTAAATTTATCACTACCTGACATAGTCATAATTGGCGTACCTACAAAAGCATTTTTTTGATTGAAATAAAGAACCTCAAAATCTTGTTTAAAAATTTTAGTAATATCTTCGACGCTATGATGTTTTGCTTCTTCCATTGGAGAGAAAATTTCAATAGGTAATTTTTCTTTTTTTGTTAATAATTTAATTAAAAATGAAATTTTATCTAAATAAGAATAATGAAGTTGCGGTAAAATAAATCTTAATGAAAGCTCTAAAAATTTTTCAAGCTTTCCCATTTCTAAGTCATCGTAAGTAGCAATAATGCCCTCTTTATTGAGTGCTCTATTGGCCCGTGATATAAAATCAGAAGGATCAGGTAGATGATGAAATGCTGCCCATCCAGATATTGCATCATATTTTTCTATTCCAAGATCAACCTCACTCACATCTCCTACATTATAGTTAATGGAACCAAAGCCTTTTTTAAGCGGATTTTTTGCAAGTGTTTTTTTAGCCAGTGAAATCGCATCTGATGATAAATCATAAGCATCAACATGTTGACCTCTTCTAGCTAATTCAAGTGAAAGCCAACCAGAACCACAACATATGTCCAAAACTCTTCCACCTGGCTTATGTGCTACTAATTCCAAATATTTATCTATATTGCCACCATCTAAAATCTTACTTATATCTGGGTCAATTAATGGCATACGCTCATGTTTCTTTGGAATAAATTTAGTTGCTAAACGGATGTCAGCTTCCATAGGACAATGATTTTTTTTTGTCCTAATTTTAGCAATATCATTAAAAAATTTAGCTTCTTTTTTTTGAACTTTTTTTATATCTATCTCATCATTTAACATGAATTGTGATCCTTTCAATTAATAATTTTATAATTTTATAATTTCAAACTCTGGTAATGGAAAAATTAGAGTCCTTCCCTTCATGGATGAAAGCGATAGAAAATGATCTTTAAAATGCCAAGGTAAAATTAATAAATAATCAGGATTTCGCTTCAATACTTCATCTTCTGGAATCAATGGAATTAAAGTTCCGGGCGTATATGCCCCATATTTTTCCTCATTAATCTCTCCAATTGCCTCAAGAAGGCTACTGTTAATACCATAATGTTGCAGTAAAACATTTCCTTTTGTTGATGCTCCTATGCCATAAACACTTTTATTGTTTGCCTTAGCTTGATTGAGAAATTCAATTAATACTTTACAATTTTTATCAATATTCGATTTAAAGTTATTAAAAACTTCTAAAGAATCAAGATTAAGTGCTAGCTCATCATTACGAATTTTATCTAAATATTTTAATTTTGAATTATATTTAGAATTTACTTTTGCTGCTGTAACTGAAAAACTACCCCCATTTATATTATTAAATTCAACATCAATAATTTTTAAATTTGCTTTTGTTAAAACCCAATCGATCTGTTTTAAAGAATAAAATTCTAAATGTTCATGACATATGCTATCAAAACCATTTGTTTTAATCATGTTGGGAAAATAGCCTTGTTCAAAAATCCATAATCCATCTTCATCTAATGAAGCATTAATTTCTTTTGCAAAGTAAATTGGATCTTCTACATCATAAAACATTGAAAATGACGTAATAATCTTAGCTTTAGATTTAGAAAATTTTGAAACAACCTCAGAAGAAAAAAATTCAGGAATTAATGAAATCGAATCTGGATAATATGCTTTAAATTTAATTCCTGTTGGATCAATTCCCAATAATTTATATTTATTTTGAGGATATGCCTTTAGCGATGTACCGTCATTACTTCCAATATCAATTATTAAATCTCCCTGCTTAAGATTTTTTAAATTTTTTATTTTTTTAATTTTTTCTTTTAAATGATCAACCATACTTGAGTTTAAACCGGATCGATAACCATAATTTAATCCGTACAACTCGTTAAGGTCATAGCTCTGCTTAAGTTGAACAAGGCCACAAGCTCCTTTACCATGACACTTAACTAAATCAACGGGACCAGAGGTAACTTTCTCTGACCTATCTTTAGGAAATACACCTGTTAAGCACTGTCTACCTAATTTAATAATACTTACTAAATTAGTGTTATTACAAATACGACAAGATGAAATTGAATTATAAATATTAAAT
>TARA_B110000008_G_scaffold36588_1_pt1 | contig 29732 bp, 26 predicted proteins | sample TARA_B110000008 | Tara Oceans TARA_B110000008 (sample SAMEA4396496) | marine metagenome | biome: Westerlies Biome; feature: [DCM] deep chlorophyll maximum layer (ENVO:01000326); material: water (ENVO:00002006), including particulate matter (ENVO:01000060) such as... | depth 40 m
AGGATATTCTGCTGGATCTGAAATAAAGGCCAAACCATAGAGAATTAAAATAGCAATTAGAGTATTACTATTCAATTCCAATGTTTTTTTTGAAAGAATCAAAAATAATCCAATTATTACTGATACGATTACAGATAACTTAATTAAACCAATATCCAATTCATAATTGTAAAATCGACTGAAGGAAGCAGTTCCAAGAATAGGGATAAACCATACAATAAATACAACTAAATTATAAGTTTTTTTGTTAATATTTAAATTCGTCATCAAAAGTTCTTGAGCATGGCAATCAATTTTTCAAAGTACGCACTTTTATAAAATTGAAGTAGGGGTGCATGTTTTTCAAAATTAACATTTAATTAACATGAAATACTTAATCTTTTTTTAGATTTTTTGAATATTGAGTTCTCAAAAATCATACAGACATAATTTAAAATTTTGGAATTGAGTTTAATATATCTTTCACAATTTCAACAATTGGAGTTTTCCCAGACACATATTCAAGATCAATATTGGAGTTATTTTTCATATCTTGAATATAAATATTTTCAATTTCTGCCATGTCTGCTTCAGTAATCAACCTTGCCATGTCTGCCTCCACCATATCGTACAATAACCTAAAAGAGGTATCAAAAACCCATATTGGTTTTTTATATGGTAATAAATCAAATAGTAACGTAGTCATTGATCCAGCAACTATATCTATCTTATCCATAATAGAAGGTGAAATATCATTGATAATGTGTATCTTACTTTCATAATCATCTAATTCGTAAGCCTTAATCTGAACATCAGTTATACGATCTGTCCGTAACTTAAAATATATTTCAAACCCACAATCTATCAGTTTTTTTATATATTCACCAACTTTTATTGTATCAGCGACATACTCATAAGGTATCAATATTGTTTTATTATTGCTTTCATTGTAATTACTCATACCGACTTTGTATGTATGCTTATTTGAACCTACTAAGTGATAATCATTAGAAAATAGCCTACTATTTTTTACTACAATATCTTTCCAATATTTTCCCCAAACTATAACGTTTTCATACCAATCATAGCAATCAATCGAATTCAATATATATGCTTCATGTCTTCGAGCATAAAGTCCATGTTGGATACCAACTGTCCTTATACCAACTTCTTTTGAAGAATATAATAGAGGATACACCACATTTGCATCATCTAAACCCAGAAACAATTTATAGTTTAAAAGTCTAAATGTTTTTGCAATATTATTTTTAGCTATTATTTGAGTTTTAATTGTTGACTGAACAAGTCTTATAGCTTGGGAGAATATAAAAGATGGTTCATTAACGATTTGAACCTTATTTTCAACTATAGGTGATGGAAGTGAGTAATAAAAAATATCTCTATTAAATAAATTTTTTAAGACATTTTTCTTATCTACCCAGCAAATATTAAGAATATTGTATTCACTTTCAAGCTCTTGAGATATTTCTTTTACTCTGAAATCATCAATTGTATATTTATAAAGGAGAATATCGCCATTTTTTCTGACCATTAAATGATTACGTAAGCATATGATTTTATGGTAGAAATTTTTAGCATACTTTTTTAAGATATTATCGCTAACACCATCTATAAGTAAAATTAATTTTTTAAATCTACCGCTAGAGATGTTTGAAAATGCTATTTCATTTTCGATGTATTTATCAATAATTTTTCTATACTTAACAAGCTGAAAAAAATACTGCCAATACAATGTGCATACAGTATTAGGGAACCAATCACGGCTATCGATTACAAAAGAATCTTTAACAAGAGTGCCTTTGTTTGTTTTTAATTGATAAAACTCATACAATAGTTCTTGAGTCTTATCAAGGTCACAATCAGGTTGGTATTTTTCCGTATTTCCGTATTGATCTGTCAAATATAAAACGCCACTATCGCCTTCCTTAACATCATATATCTTAATGTTTTTACTGTTCATAGTCCTCATTAAATACCTTAAGGTGATGCATTCTTTTCATTAAAACATTTTTTATTGCGCATTAATCTGAACGTTGCTGTTAAATATATTGCTCCAATACTGCCTTCCATAAAATTCTAAGTTTTGATTTATTAGAGGGACAATATGAAAACTAACATTACCTTCTTCAATAGAGCATCTTAGTATAGCATCCTCAGAGGTATCTCCTAAGCCAGTAGCTATATATGTAATACGACCACTCTCATCTTTTTCATAAAAATAGGGAATAGATCTAGACAAGCCTATATCTCCACTTACAAAATACACATGTTTATCTCTGGTCAGTTTTCTTAAACTTGGGATGATTTCTTCTGCCCAGACGAGAAACTCATTATCATGGTGATAGGGAGCATTTGTAAAGCTTGTCACTTCATCAAAATGGTTGTTACCGGGTGCCCATATAAGATGATGCGAGAATATAAATAGGTTTTTCAGAGAGCTGGATAAACGGAAATTCTCAATCTGTGATGTTATAAAAATATGCTGATTTTTTGCCTTTCTATGACGATACTGCTGACTATCAACACCAAGAAATAGTGATGAATCATATGTAAAATGAAAATATGTTGGACCAAATTCTACTTTATAATTCTCTGGATTAACCAACTCATGGTTTCCAGGAGCATTAAACACTGGAAATTGTAACTGGGCAACGAAAGATTTCAGATTTTCAATATCAGATGGTGTTGTTTCTTGAACAATATCACCTAAAAACATCATGTACTCAGGTTTCAATGCATTTAAGAGGTTTACACTCTTTCCCAAAGAATAAGCTATATCTGTATTTTTTGGCTTCTGTCCACCATAAACATGTCCTGCCATGAGAAAAGAAATAGGCTCTCCTCCTCTTATATCAAATTCATGTTGATTCATACTTTGAGGTTTTCTTTCACTACTGCAAGCAATTAGTGGACTTGCTATAACAGTTAATAATATAGTTCTAACTAGCCACACAATTTATCATTCTTACAATATGCATAGACTCTCCATAAGCAAAGCCTGCCTGAGTTCCTCTAAATTTTGCTAAAGCTTCTGCTGCTTCTATTGACCTTGGACCTGGAAAAGAAGAAATCTGAGATTTATAACATCTTAACGCTTCTAATTTAGTGTCAATATGGGTTGAAATATCAATCACCCAATTTGGGGTAAAATTAGGTTCAATATGCGGTGCGTTCCAATGTGTTTCTGAAAGCGTCTCATATGTCGCAAGTATCTCAATATTTCTACCTACTCCTACTGGACGAGTTGCCACCATTACGCTATCAAATACTAAACGATGATCCACATGCCTATCAGGATATGGAAAGAAAACCATATGTGGCTTTAAATCATTTACTACTTTTGAAATTTTATTATTCAATTCATGCAAAGGAAGATCGCCAATCATTGTTGCTGGCATTTCAAGAAAAGTAGAATTTGAAACACCCAGGATATCAAAAGCTCGGTATGCCTCACTAACTGTTATCTCATAATCTTCACGTTCATACAATGGTGGTAAATGACCTGACACCATCAGCACATGTACTTCATGCCCTTGATTAGAAAACTGAGCAATTGTTCCTCCAACTCCCAAAGTTTCATCATCTGGATGGGGGGCCACAACAAGAATTCTTTTTTTAGTCATTTATTCCTACACTACAAAGTTTAATTAAATTATCTATCAATCTCGACTTCATTCAATAATTTTAGGTTCTGGCATCGGCAAGATAAACTTACCCACTTGCTGCTCATATATTTGATGCATTTTCATGATAGGTTCTGCAAAATTCCAAGCTAAAATTAAAACATAGTCTGGTCGACGCTCATAGAGTGCCTCAGCAGATAATACAGGTATATGTGTGGTTGGGGTAAAAAGTCCTTGTTTTAATGGATTGTCATCAACAATAAAATCAAGTATATTTTGATCAAGTCCAAAATGCGCCATAAGAGTTGTTGCTTTTGTTGGCGCACCAAAACCAGCTATACTCTTTCCATTAGCTTTTAGAGATCGTACTAGCTTTTGCAACCCCTCTCTCACTAAACTAATTTTTCTATCAAACTCATACAGTGTCTCTACATTATAAAAACCTAATTCACGCTCTTTTGTAATCAAAGAATCAACCGAAGGATCCCGCTGAAATTTTCCTCCCTTCTTCTGGGACATTACGCGAATTGAGCCGCCTTGAGGAGTAATTCGCTGAACACCTATAACCTCCATACCTACTTGTTCAAACAATTTTTCGAATGGTGCAACTGTATGATAGTCTACATGTTCATGATAGATTGTATCAAACCATGTATTTTTAATGACATCAACTAGATAACCAACTTCAAGGACAAATACACCATCCTTGTCAAGCCAATACTCAACACCTTTAACTACGTCCAATAGATTATCTATATGTGCACAGGCATTATGAGATGTAATATAATTAGCAGCACCATACTTTTCCCGTAGCTTAAGGGCAAGATCATAGGAAAAAAAACTATCTACCGTTTCAATTCCAGCTTTTGTGGCTTTTTGAGCAATTTCCTTTGCAGGATCTATGCCTAAAACTTTCATACCTTGATCTTTGAAAAAATTAAGGCACGTTCCGTCATTTGACCCAATATCAGACACTAGCGATCCTGGCTTTAGTTTAAAACGTTTGATCATGTCTGCTGTATAGGTCTTCAAATGATTAACAAAGTGGGCAGATGTAGCCGATACATAGGTGTAATTTTTCTGATAAAGTATTTTAGGGTCAACTACATGCCCTAACTGCACATGATAACAATCATCACAAAAATACAAATCTAGAGGATACACAGGCTCATCTTTACCGATCTCATCTTTAGCAAGAAAATCATTCCCTGGTGGGGTTGGTGTTAAACCCATGGATTTTGTCAGAGAGCTACTGTTACACATCCGGCATGTATCCCGGAACTGGAAACTAGTATTATTTTTCACTTCTTGACATCTTCAGAATCAACGAGAATAACTCTACGAACATCTTCTTCATAAGTTTCTTGATCACGCGGATTGCGACTCATAGCTAGTAGATCACAATCTTCTAAAAATACAGTAGCATGATCTTCCATAGGTGGAGTGAATATCATTTCTCCTGCTACAACTTTTACACACTTTAATTCTTCATCTGTCCCTGTTGGCCGATAATAATAATTAAAAGAGCCTGATAGAACGTACATATAATGCCAGTCAGTTAGGTGATAGTGATTAGATCTAATTGTATCTTTCTTAGAAGAAATCAGTGAGATATTCTTCATAGGAAAGTTAACAAGAGACTGAATAGACCCCCTGTCATCAATATGTGGAGAATCCAGCTCAACTATGCCAGTTTTCGGCCACATTGTTTTATCATCAATCTTTATATTTTTCCATTTTTCCATAATATTTTTCTAGATTATCTAATTCAAAATAAACCATTTTATATAAGAATATTTCCATTCAATATGTTTTTTTTGCTTTCAACTAGCATATCTTATAATTTCATCCATTACTCGAGCCCGCTCAAGTATTCGCTCATATTCGTCATTAATCTGCAAAGGTGAATCAAACATATTATAAAAATTTTGAAACATCTCTTTAAACTGTTCTGCTTTATCGCCATTTTCCAAAGACTCATTCCCATTCTTATCACGTATACGATAGACAGGCTGATATTTTTCTGGTTTAGAAAATATTTTATCTGTAAAGAATGAGCCACTCTCTGACCATAAATCAATTTCATTTTTATAGCCAACCCCAATACCCCACTCAAGATACGCAATAGTCCCCTGTGAAAATCGGATTAATGCACGTCCTTCAGTGTCTACAGAAAAGTTTTCTTTAGTACATACTTCAGAAAATAAAACTTTTGCTTTTTGATCTGGAAATAGACTAATTACCGCAGAAACTGGATAAGAAGCTACATCCCATAATGCACCACCACAAAGTTTAGGATTATTTCTAAAGCCAGGATTTTCTAAAATTGGAATGCCAAACCTACAGGTCACTGAATGCACTTGACCCGCTTCATAATCATGAACATAGTTTTGCACTTTAAAAAATTGTGGATGATGCAAATACATGAAAGTCTCAGTTAACATAAGCTGGTATTGTTTTGCAAGATAAACAAGTGATTTAGCATCTTCATAATCACAAGTTAGAGGTTTTTCACACCATACGTGCTTACCAGCTTTTAATGCTTGGATTGCTAACTTAAAATGAACACCAATTGGAGTTGCAATATACACAATATCAACATCAGAATTATCTAGCATGTCATTAGGGCTTGTCCAACCATTACAACCCCATTTATTTGCACATTCTGTAACTAATTCTTCAGTTCGCGAACAAACTCCAACCAATTTGAGTTGATTCATAGATGCGAGTATTGGAAGTATACGATTCTGTGCATGCCGTCCAAGCCCCCATACTGCAATACCTAGCAATTTCATTTGTCATTCCGAGTTACTATATTTTTTTGATATTTTTGCCCTTTCCAGCCCCTAATAGTTACCTGTCTAGCTCGAGCAATTGTCAACGTATTCTCAGGAACATCCTCAGTAATTGTTGAACCAGCTGCAATAGTTGAGTTGGCATTTACCCTAAGTGGTGCCACTAAATTACAACCTGAGCCAATATAGGCTCCCTTATCAATACTCAAGTGCTTTATGCCAAAGCCATCATGGTTACAGGTAATTGTGCCGGCGCCAAGTGTGACATTCTCAGCCAAATCTGCATCGCCAATAAAGGAAAGGTGGTTAATTCGACACTCAGATGCAATTTTTGCATTCTTAACTTCAACAAAATTTCCAATCTGTACATTTTTGCCAATCAGAGTCCCAGGTCGAAGACGTCCATATGGTCCAACAAAACTGTGGTCCCCCACTTCTGATTCTTCAACTAATGAAAATGGATTAATACGGGCCCCTTTACCAATTCTACAATCTCTTAGAATACAATTAGCGCCTATAAAAACCTCGTCCTCTAGTACCACATTACCTTCAAAAATAACATTTATATCAATTACTACATTTTTTCCACAAGTAATATTCCCTCGAATTTCAAGTCTTTCAGGATCACGAACTTCGGCTCCATTGGCCATCAATTCAAAAGCCTTTTCTTTATATACTTCCCTCTCTTTTTGTGCATTATTCTTAGCCTTAGCAATCTCATTATTATTCATTTTTATTCTCCTAGGACGATGATAAGATCGGCCCATACTTATATGTCAAAATCATCCCTGGAGTAATAGCAAGAAATGCAGCAAACATAGCCAATTCAGGTTGTATCACAGTCCAAAACGTTAGAGGCAAAATCCACACTAGATGATAAAAAGTTACTCCCAAAGTTATCTTAAGATGACTATCTGTTATCCTTGCAAGATTCTGGTAAGCATGACTTCGATGTGCGCCATACCACTTTTTTACAAGAATTACTCGCGCAATTTGGGTAACTGTCGTGTCAGCAAAAAAATACCCAAAAACAGTCAGCCAGGTCCAAATGATAATCTCAACATTCATGACAGTGAAAAGAATCAATGATCCAAAAACATAGCCAAGAAAAACACTGCCAGCGTCGCCCATAAAAATGCTGGCTGGAGGCCAGTTAAAAACAATAAAAGCCCCAATACTCATTATTAGTAATAAAAACAGCGTAGTAACCTCCAAAGAGCCATGCGTTAATAACATTACTAGGGCAAGAGAACCAGAAACAAATACTGCTCCAGCCACAGCCATTCCATCAACTCCATCCATAAAATTATAAGCGTTAATCATCCAAACCATAAAAAATATGGACAATGGCACCGCTATAAAATTTGGAATCAAGGCAATGTTTGACAGTGGACCTCCATCGAACCAAAAAAGCACCCACACACTCAGAAAAACTTGGACAAGCAGTTTTCGACTGGCTCTTATATTGATTAAATCATCTATAAAACCAAACAATGCTGCTATAAAACCCCCTACTCCTAATACCCAAAACAAATTCTCAGATAACTTGCCTTGAAACCATAGAACTATAATACATACTACAAAAATAAATGAAAAAACAATTCCACCACCTTTGGGAATTGGATTCTCATGAAGAGATCGGAAGTTTGGATTCGCCAGAATATTTTTTTTCACTGCAATTCTTCGATAAGTGAAAATGCCAAACCAACTCATGGCGATAATAAATAAACAAACTGAAATACCAACTATCGTAGATTCAAACAAATTATGAAAAGAGTCCATTTTAATCACCATTATTGTAGAAGTTTATTTGTCACAATGTGCTTTATAATTCCTTCCGCTGTAACCTTATGTCCTTTTTTTGAATAATGTCCATTAATAGTTTGGCCTCTATTATTTTTGAAATTGTAATGCTCCTTATCACTATGGTCTGCTTTAGCCAACTCTAAAACTTCTAATGCTATTGGTATATTAAATTTTTTTGCTGATAATTCTATATCATTATGAAGTTTTTCAGCCTGACAATCATTTAATTTATTGATTACTTGTTTATATTTTTTATAATCATATTCAGCAATATAGTCTAAATGTGGGACAATTAAAAAATGGGCATTATTTTTCTTTGCCATAACATGCATAGAATCTAACAACAACTCTTGTAAATTCCATGCTTTTTCTATTGTTTTTGTTCTTTGTAATTTATACGATAATGGGCATAGTGAAATGTCCCTATATAGATTATCAGAATCAATTTTTTGAAATTTAGTATGATCTCCAGAAAAAATCTTATTCAATTTTTTTCTTGAAACAAATAAAGAAAATAAAGAAGGGTCATTTAAATTCTTTAATTCTTTTTCTCTTCTTAGGACCTTTCTGACTGTTGGAGGATTCATTGCCCTTGACATGATGGCACTAACAATAATTTTATCAGTCTCTTCGCCGAATACTTCATTTGCAACCTTCTTTAGTTCTGTTGCATCTTGATATGATTTGCCATAAATAGCCGATTCTTCTAGAACTTTTACTAGGTCTTCATAGCCTGTAAACTCTAATTCATATAAAAGCTCTCTGTCAATCAGTATTTTATCCCTAAACTCTCTTTTTGTTGCAGAATTACTTTCCAATAATAAAGCTTCATTCTCAACTTTAAAAAATGGCTTTCCATAACGATGAATACCGATATTTATACTTTTAAAAAGATTCCCAGGAATATCATTAGGATTGAATAAATAAATAACTAAATGAATATCAAGTTCACTCATTAATTTAGTCATTGACAAGTATGCTTGATCAGCAGCATATCCATTTACTCCAGTATTAATTACTTGGTATTCAGGAAATCTTTCATTAATAATAGTCGCAAAGTGGTCAGAGACATTAACCTGAACTGCTCCTGTAGTTGAATCTCCAATCAATAGTATTTTCTTTTTATCTGCTAAGTACTCATTCTGACGAAACCCATCAGAGTTAAAATCAAGATCAACTAATTCACTAGCATCAGGAGACAATGTCTTAAAAGCGCTATTCTTCTTATACGTCCAGCCAAGAAATGCATCATATTCATAAATGTCTGGCTTTGTATTTGGAAGATCTTGAGGATATAAAGCTCTTAATAAAACCTCTCCTAGAACGCAGCTAAAGTAGACAACTAAAATGACTAAAGAGAAGTTAAGAATCAACTTCTTTAATTTATCTTTTCGAAAACTTTTAATAAGTTTAATCAATCTTGTTCAAATCTATCTTTATAAACATCAGCCAACAAATTATCTTGTTGTTCTTTTATAAGTATGCAGTTGCCCACTACCAATAGCTCAATCTCTGTGCCCATGAAACAGCGAAATGCATCCTCTGGAGAAGAGACAATAGGCTCTCCTCGAACATTAAAAGAGGTATTTATTAGGATGGGACAACCTGTTTTCTGTTTAAAGCTGGAAATTAAAGCATGATACTTTGGATTTGTTTCTTGATGAACAGTTTGTATTCTTGCAGAATAATCGACATGCGTGACTGCCGGAATTTCAGAACGCTTTACATTCAATTTATCAATTCCAAACAGTTCAACTTCTTCATCACTCATCTTACGTCGCTTGTCTTGCTTAATATCACAAACGAACAGCATATATGGGCTATCATTATCGAACTCAAACCATTCAGAAACATCTTCTCTCAATATAGAAGGCGCAAAAGGACGAAAACTTTCTCGATACTTTACCTTGAGATTTAGAGTCTTCTGCATTATTTCTGAGCTAGGGTCACCGAGAATAGAACGACTACCTAGTGCTCTTGGTCCAAACTCCATACGTCCTTGAAACCATCCAACAGCCTTTCCCTCCACAAGAGCTTGTGAAGTCTTTTCTAACATTACCTTCTCAGTGAATATTTCAAATTTAGCCCCACATTTTGTAAGCTTGTTCTCAATGTCTTGTTGTGAGAACTCGGGACCAAGATATGAGCCTCTCATTGAATCTGGTTTTTTGACATCGCGAGGCCTGCCAAGCTCATTATGCCAAACAGAAAGTGCCACTCCTAAGGCGCCTCCAGCATCTCCAGCTGCTGGCTGAACCCAAATCTCCTTAAAACTCTGATCTCTTAGAATCTTTCCATTTGCTACACAATTCAAAGCTACTCCTCCTGCCATACAGAGATTTGGGATACCATACTCTTTTGCTAGAGACCTTGTCATTGTTAGAACAATCTCTTCAATAACAGTTTGAACTGATGCTGCAATATCCATATGAAACTGAGTTAATCTATCTATATCGGGTTTTCTAATTGGCTCACCAAATAAATCAGCAAATTTTTGATTAACCATAGTCAATCCAGTTGCATAATTAAAATAGGATTGGTTTAGTCTAAAAGAGCCATCACTTTTTAAGTCTATTAACTTTTCTAAAATTAAGTCCTTATATTTTGGTGTACCATATGGTGCTAAACCCATTAACTTGTACTCACCACTATTTACTCTAAAGCCAGTATAGTATGTAAATGCTGAGTATAGAAGTCCAATTGAGTGTGGAAAATGAATTTCTTTAACAATCTTAAGTTCATGACCTTTTCCTAAAGCAACTGTAGTTGTTGCCCATTCACCTACACCATCAAGAGTTAGCACTACAGCCTCTTCAAAAGGTGAAGCATAAAATGCGCTTGCAGCGTGGCTAAAATGATGCTCTCCAAACATTAACTTATCAGAGTTAAAATTTTTATCAGATTTTTTAATCTCCTTGATAAGCATATCTTTTAAGAATAGTTTTTCACGCAACCAGACTGGCATTGCCATTCTAAAAGATTGAAAGCCCTTCGGCGCAAAGGCAATATAAGTCTCTAGAAGGCGATCAAACTTCAAGAATGGCTTATCATAAAAAGCAATATAATCTATCTGATCTAATATTAATCCTGCCTCCGACAAGCAAAAATTAATTGCATTAGTTGGATAAGATGCATCGTGTTTTTTACGAGTAAAGCGCTCTTCTTGAGCTGCTGCCACAATATCACCATCAATTAATATCGCAGCAGCACTATCATGATAAAAGGCAGATATGCCTAATATAGCAATCATTAGTTAAAACAAAGTGTAGATAAAAGGTGCTACAGCGGATCCTTGACTTAAGACAATTAAAGCGCCAAATAATGCCATCGTGAAAAGTATTGGCAACAACCAAAACTTCTTCCTAACACGCATAAAATTAAATAATTCTTTTAAAAACGACATCTTTACCTTCTAAAATTGATTCTTCATTGAGCTTAAAATTTCAGTACGTTCAATCCAATATGAATCAGCATTTTTATCTAATTTCTGCTTAAGTAAGTCTTTACCCAAAAGACGCATAATAAGACCAGTAGGAAGCACTGTAAAAAAGTAAATAAACCCCATTATAATTGGAGCAATTATTGAGCCAAGAAATATACCAAATCTAAACCAAAGTTTATTTGGGAAGCTCAGCATATTAGGGGCTATATAAGCTATTAATAAGAATATAAATGATACAACTAATGCCCAAACACGAAACCCCTCAGAACTGATTAAAGGGTATAAAGAAACTATTAAGAACACTACTGAGAATACAATACCAAACGACTTTGGTGAAGATTGTTCAATAGAAATATGACTTGATGATTCAGACATTAGTGTACTTGTTATATCAATTTGTTTTCCTGACTTTTCCCAATCGACTGCATTATAAAATAAGTTAGCTCAACCATATCAAATAATTAATTCTAGTTACTTCAAAGAATACTTTAATTTACATGTTTGGAGATTTTTTTTGCTGCAATCTTTACATTAAATCTATGATTATATAAATCTAAAGAATTATTGCCTTGAGACAAGCGTAAATTTTTATCATTTATAATATTTAATAAGTTTTTATTAAATGCTTCAATATCACCCGCCTCTGAAACTAGGCCTATATTTTTTTTCTTAATTAGATTAATAATCTCATTGTTTTCATTTACAGAGGCTAATAATGGCAGAGAATGCTGCATATAACCAATCATTTTCAATGGATAGTTATGACTTGATAAGTTTTTACTTAAAGAAACTAGCCCTATGTCAGCTTTAGAAATAATTGATAGATAGTCACTTCTACTTACTGGAGGGATAATCACTATATTTCTAATATTTAGATCAAGTAGTGCTTTCTTAATGGATTTAACTTGAGTTCCTTCTCCAATTATTGTCAAAATTGCTACTCCATCAAGAATGGAATTATCGAATCTCTTAATTAATGACAATAAATCTTGAGCATCTCCTACATTTCCACCATATATAATATTTACTTTATTTAAATCTAAAGTTGATGAAGTCAAATCATTTTTAATTGGACCTATTGGAGAACTCCAATTATCCAATATTTCAATTTTTTTAAAACAACCATATTTTTTGAAATAATGAAAATCTGACATAGCCTCTATGCCAATATAATCAACGGCATTGTATAGCTCTTTCTCGATAGATTTAAAATATCTATATAGAACCCCTCTCTTAAGAAGGCCTGCATCAACAGCCCATTCAGGAAAAATATCTCTAATTATTAAATAGGCTCGAGCTTCAGTGTTATTTTTTAGCCATCTGATAGCTTTACCATAAAAAATTGAAGGTGAATAACAAACAATATAATCATATGATAATTCATCTAATTTCAATAAATTTTTAATAATTAAAGATGAGTATCTATACTCTGACCATAATCTACCTAACCTGCCAAATTTTCTGCCAGTAACTTTGATTCTTAAAATGCGAATATTATTCTCAACGATATCTTGGAACTTAGTTGCTTGATTATCAGAAAATGTAATAATGGTAACAGTATTGCCTTGATTCGATAATTCTATTGCAAGGTCTTCAATAATTATTGAGCCAGATTTTATTATCGGCGAATAATAATCAGTCAAAAGAATGATATTCATATATTTGTTAATAAACAATATTTTGGAATTAAAGAGCTGAGAATATCAATATTTTTTCCAAACTACCCGGTTAACATAATCAGTATAACTATAAATCAATCTAACAACCTTGTCAGAAACATTAAGCATACTGTAATCTGTAACAATTCTAAGTTGACGTTTATTTCCTCGGTATTGTGACTCCAATAAATTTAGTGCCTGCATTACCGTATCAATTTCAAGTCCAACCATCATAACCGAAGCCTCTTCCATCCCCTCAGGGCGTTCATGTGATTCTCTAATATTTAGTGCTGGAAAATTCATAATTGAAGATTCTTCATTAATTGTTCCACTATCTGAAAGAACTGCCTTAGATGAAACCTGTAATTTGTTATAGTCTTTATATCCGAGTGGCTTCAATAACCGTATATTTTTATGCAACTTTACACTTTCATTATCAATACGCTTTTGTGTTCTTGGATGGGTTGAAACTACTACTGGCAAATTGTATTTAGTAGCTACTGCGTTAAGTAAACTAACTAGCTTACTAAAATTATTTTTTGAATCAATATTTTCCTCTCTGTGTGCACTGACAACAAAAAATTGGCCTTCTATTAAAGCTAATTTTTTCAAAATTTTAGATTTATTAATACCCTCTTTGTAATAAGATAGAACTTCATTTATTGGACTACCAGTCTTTATTACCATATCTGGTTGAAGCCCCTCACGAAGAAGATACTCACGCGCAATGGAGCTATATGTCAAATTGATGTCTGCAGTATGGTCAATTATTCGACGATTTATTTCTTCAGGAACTCTCTGGTCAAAGCATCGATTTCCTGCCTCCATATGAAAAACTGGGATTTTCTTCTTTTTGGCCGGAATGACTGATAAACAACTGTTTGTATCTCCAAGAACTAATAAAGCATCGGGCTTTACTTTGTCTAACAAAATATCAATTTCAATAATAATTTTTCCTATTGTCTCTGCACTTGAATCCCCTACTGCATTTAAGAAATAATCAGGCTTTCTTATCTCAAGATCTTGAAAAAAAATTTCATTAAGCTCAAAATCATAATTTTGACCTGTATGAACTAAAACATGCTCAACATTTTCATCAAGCTTAGATATTGTTCTAGATAAACGAATAATTTCTGGTCGAGTTCCAATTACAGTCATTACTTTCATTTTTTTCATTTTTTTCATTTTTTTCATTTTAAACCTTACATGGAATAGTATCTGGACATTCACGATTAAAAATCTCGTTTGCCCAAAGCATGACAATTAAGTCATCTTTTCCAACATTAGTTATATTATGCGCCCATCCAGGTATAGACTCAACTACCTCAGGGACTTTATCTGAGGTCAAAATTTTATAAACTTCATTTGTTGTTAAGTTGCGAAAATTAAATTGAGCTGCACCCTTAACCACAATAAATTTTTCTGTTTTACTATGATGATAATGATCGCCTCGAGTAACCCCTGGGGCTGATTTAAAAAAAGAAAACTGCCCAGAATTTTTTGTCTTTAGTATCTCAACAAATACACCTCTATCATCTCCATATATAGGAACTTCATAAGAAAATTTACTCTTTGGTAAATAACTTATATAAGTAGCATATAAGGCTCTAATTAAACCGTTACCCACATTTTCTGATATCAAATTATTACGGCAATTCTTGAACGCCTTAATTTGTTCTACCAAAGCAGCAAGTGTGATTGAATATTCGATATCTACCTGAATAAACTCCAAACCTGCAGAATTGCTTTGTAAAGATTTAATAAATGCTGCAATAACATCATCAATATAAACAAGCCTTAACTCTAAAGAATCTGAATTAACTTTAATGGGTAAATCATTTGCAATATTATGACAAAAAGTTGCCACAACAGAATTATAGTTCGGTTTGCACCATTTCCCAAAAACATTAGGTAATCTATATATGAATACTGGACTTTCATTATCTTTAGCAAGCTCCTCTAGAGCCAACTCTGCATTTCGCTTACTATTTCCATAAGGATTATCAGACTTAGCCTGGATTGATGAAGCAAAAATAAGGGGTATCTTTCTTCCAGTCAACTTAATTGCAGAGCAAATACTTTTAGTTAGTCCTGTATTTACAATATCAAATGACTTTTCATCATTGGGCCTATTTTCCCCAGCCAAATGAATAATCGCATCAGCTTTATCAACAAAGCTTTGGAGTAAATCAATACCATCATTGCGGGTGAATTGAATTACTTTATAAATCTTAAGCTCATTTAGATGAAAAACCAAGTTTTTACCAATAAAACCAGCAGAACCGGTCACTAAAATTTTCACTTTAACTCTCAGGCTGCAAATATTCGCCTTTAACTGCAGACTTAACAAATGCTAATTTCATTAATAAAGATTTCATTTCCTCAACATTCAAACGTTTTGTATTATGTGAGTTATAGTCTTCAGAGTTTGAAATTTCTTTCTCTCCTTTATCTACATAACTTCCATAATTTAGATCGCGTAAGTCAGGTGAAATTTTGAAGTAACCACCCATATCCTTTGCAGAAACTCTTTCTTCTCGACTTAATAAGGCTTCATATAATTTTTCTCCATGCCTAGTGCCAATAACATTCACCTCATATTGAGATAAATCTACACTCATAAGATCCGATAACGCCTGGACTAATGTTTCTATTGCAGCAGCAGGGGACTTTTGAATAAAAATATCCCCTGGTTGTCCATTTGAAAATGCAAAAAGTACTAGATCAACAGCATCATCCAAAGTCATCATAAATCGAGTCATCTTTGGATCTGTAATTGTAATTGGCTTTCCTTCAAGCATCTGATTAACAAACAAAGGAATAACGGAGCCACGAGAAGCCATTACATTGCCATAACGAACAATACAAATAGAGGTTGAGTTACTAATTCGAGATTTTGCAATAGCTACCTTCTCCATCATAGCTTTAGAGATTCCCATTGCATTGATTGGATAAACAGCCTTGTCAGTACTTAAGCAAATTACGCGCTGAACTTTGCAAACAACTGCTGACTCAAGGACGTTTTCAGTTCCTATTACATTGGTTTTTGTTGCCTGCAAAGGAAAAAATTCACAAGATGGGACTTGCTTTAAGGCAGCAGCATGAAAAACATAATCCACGCCTCTCATCGCGCTCAATACAGAAGCATAATCTCTTACATCACCAATGTAAAATTTAAGTTTTTTTGAATTATAATGCTTACGCATATCATCTTGTTTTTTTTCGTCACGACTAAAAACTCGAATTTCAGATATTTCTGAGTCAATTAAACGATTTAAAACTGCATTTCCAAAAGAACCTGTCCCACCCGTAATTAATAATTTTTTATTGGAAAAGATTTGAACCCTCCTTACTTGCGTATATTTAATTTTTTATATTAATCGAAATAGATCCTAATTTTAAAATTTGAACTTTAAACGGAATGTTACCATGAGCAAGCATTTGAAAAATGAGTTCGGTATTAGGTGAAATAATAAATAGTTTCCAATTAATATGTTAAGTTATTGTATTTTTAATTACTTCTAAATATTTTTCAGCTCTATACCTAGCTGATGAAAAACTCATTGCATGCTCATAAGCCTTTTCTATCTTTAAAAAATCGTTACTTTTGTTCAAGTAATATTGGTTTATTTCATTAGCAATACTCTGTGAATCCATTGGATTAAAATAAAATGCATAATCTAGACAAACATCTTTTATAAAAGTGCGATCTGAAGCAATAACCTGTTTCTTCATTATCATTGCCTCTAATGGGGTTACAGAAAAGCATTCTAAAAGACTTGGGAATATCAGAGCATCTATATTCTGATAAAAGCTCGGGCATTGATTAATGTTTATTGTGCCAACTGAAATAAAATTATCTTTCTCAGTAAACTGATTCATCTCCATTTCATCATTTGTCAGTGTAAAAATGAAATTACACGTTAAGTTGTATTGTCTTTGTAATATTTCATCAACATCAATTAGTATTTTAAGATTCTTATGATCGTAGGCTCTACCGAGGTAACCTAATACTAAATCACTATTTAACTTGAAATCAAAATCTATAGGCCTCCATTCTTTTGGATTGAAATAGATTGCTGAGATAGTATTTCCAATAACACTAATTTTTTGTTTTGATAGTAGCTTGTTATTTTTTAAGGCTTCCTTTACATGAGGAAGCTCAACAATTAAGTGACTATAGCTTGAAAAAAAATATTTCTTAATTAGTGTTTTAAAATTAACAAAAAATTTATTTTTAATAGAGTAGTTTTGATAAATTTCATTTTTAGAATAGACAACCCATGGGTCTGCAAATCCAACAATATGAAATTTTAATTTTGGCAAAACATAAATTGCCCCAAAAACACTAAATACTATGTCAAATTCTCGAAGTTTCTTGTGTAAATTAAAAATTGATTTAACTAATCCTCCAGAATCATATACCTCATAGGTTTTAAAATTACTTTTGTCAAAATTAATTGAATTAAGATTTTGATCTACAGTAGTAGAAACGAGAATATGTATAAAGTCTGACTTTAAATTAAAGCCAGTGAGTTCTTTAATAAAAGATGCGGCAACTTGGACTCCGCCACCAGCATGAAGATTAGAGGCATTAATTAGTATATTCATTAAGGCACTTTTTTTTTAGATGAAGACTATTAAAAACTAAGTCAAATATAATTAAAAAATTATATAAAATTTTTCTGAATAAAACCAAACTCTTCGCCATTGGGTGAAACATAAAAAATGTTATAACCAAACAATTTTAATTTTTCTATTGCTGCTCTTGTCAAGCCAACGCCAAAACCATCAAATCGATGATGAAATTCAACTAGGATGACAGTTGGCAAGATTGATTTATTGAGAAAATCATCAAAGACAGAATATTCAAATCCTTCAATATCCATTTTTAAAATATCTATTTTTTTGTGCCCATTCTGCTTCATTAGAAAATCCAAAGTATTTACTGTGCATTCTTCTGTAGCTCTTACTTCACCATCAATTTTTTTAGAGTAAGATACATAAGAATCTTTAAGAGGGGTTACAAATTCTTCTACTCCATTATGGTCAGAAATACCAATACACGAATAAGAAAATAAATCAGGAAGTTTTTGATTTTGAATCCATTTATTACTTCTAGATGTAGGATCAAACGCAAAAACTTGTGCACCCAAATGCTCAATAACTGATAAATCCCAGGAAATGTCATCTCCAATGCCAAATGAATACACAATAGGCGATGTTTCAAAGAAATTTAAAACTACAGGCCAACACCCATAGTCACTTCCACCAAGTTTATACTCAACAGTGCAGTTTGGAAATATAAGATGGTCTTTTCCAAAAATAGTTCTGATAAATCTTTTTAAATATCTAATTAGTAGAAGAACAAAACTCATCAAAAAATCCCAAGTATTAAAAAAAATAATTAATTGCTTTTTAGTGCAATAATGAATCGGTCTACCATTTGATCGAATTTAAACCTATCCTCTACAACTTTTAAAGCATTACGACTATATTTAGCTCTAATTTTATCTTCTGAAATCATATTCATTATCATTTTAGAAAGGTGTTTATAATTATTTTCATTATACAAAAGTCCATTATACCTATCATTTAGAGCCACAATTTCTGGCATATGATTTTTAAAATTGTTATGCGTAATTACAGGCAGTCCATAGGAAAAAGCATGCAATAAAGAAAGACCTATTGCTCCAGGATAAACAAAGCAATCAGCAGAAAGAAACCAATATGCCAAGTCCTCTTCACTATAAATCGCTCCTAACCAGCGAATATTTCCTGCAATACCTTTTTTAACTGAATACTCTTTATATTTTGGGAGGAAACTTCCATTTCCAATAACAATCAAAAGTACTTTTTCATCTTTAGAGCAAACATCTACGAGCGAGTCTAAAAGAATATTCAATTTTTCCTTCCCTTCTAACCTTCCAACAAATAATAAGACTCTAGAATCATTAATGCTCAAGTTTTTTTTAAAATCTTTAAGCATTTCAATACTAATTTTATTTTTTATTGAAAAGATATTTTCTGTATCTACTGTGTTGTTTATATAAAAAATTTTTTTACTTCTTGACATGAATAGCTTTGTATTTTCTGCCTCTTCTTGTGTATAAAGTATTACGCTGTCACAAAAGCTCATTATTAATCTCTTAATAAGATTTCTTATACGATTCGAGCCTGCAGTCCAACCTTGACCAAACCATACTAATTTTAAGCCTCTAATTTTAGCTTTGATGATGATTAAATAATTTGACAAAATTCGCGGATTACCAGAAATTAAAACTACATCACCTGTTTTATATTTATGCGAAATTGAAATATTTTTTTGCCACATTATTTTATGAGACATTAAACAAATTACATTATGGTCCAGAGATGCAATACTTTTAGAATCTTTTAAAGATGATGGTCCTATACATTGGTGTTCACCAGCCATAATTTCAATATTAGGAATTTTTTCAGTGACCCTTTTAAAAAATTTAAAACGATAGTGGGGTATTACAGGCAGAATAAATAAGTAATTTTTCATTTAATTTTTATTTATCTTAGGCTTTATTCCATGAGACTGAGTCCACTGCATTAATATATTTAGAATGCTTGCTTACACGAATAGGTAAGCCTTGCATAACTTTATTTGCAATTTTAGAATCATGTCTACTAAATTTGACTTCAATAACGATTGTATCTGGTAAATTTGATTTTTTTTCTAAATTTGGGAATGAATGAAATCTTTGGTCATGAACCATTTGATTTCTATCAACTGTAATTCTAATTTTTTTGTCTAATGAACAAAAATAATTTCTTTTGTAACGATTAATAATGACTGGAGAATTATATGTTTTAAGAATGTAAGCTGCTTCATTTGGTAGCTGGGATGCAATTTTTTTTAATACAGATCTCCAATTGTCTCCATCATTATATGGTTCATTTGGAACAGGGAATGTATTCTTCCAGCCAAAATAATTTCTCTTATTTTTTAACTCCAGCTGACCTGGTGATGGAAATTTTTTCTTTCCATACCATCTATACCTTAACTTTGTTCTTGCACTTTGCCCTGATAAATTAGATGCATAAGATTCATAATCATAAGAGTCAAAATAAATACTATTTATCCAGCGATCTTCATAACTCTTAGAAAAATTACTACTATGTGTTTTAATCCAGGAAATAATTTGGTAATAATTTGAATGGTTAGTGACAAATTTAATCTCTTGCCTGCAATTATCCGGTATTTCAAACATTATTGCATTGCAGTAGATTTTTTCATAATAGTTTCATATAGTTCTTCAACCTGAAGATCTATATTTTTAATTTGTTTTTTATTTATATATACAATCGAATCTAGGTCAGATAGGCCATGAACATTGGTATTGATTATATTTACGTTATTAAGTTCCGCTCTGGCTCCTCCATATGATTTCTTTTTTGTGTAAGCCATTACAGCTGCATATTCTGCTGAGTCTATTTCAGAGTTTGATAAATTAAGTGAGGATCCATCTTTTATAGCAACTGCAACAGACAAATCAGCTAATTTTAACTCACTGGCATCTACATTACTATTTTCTCCAACGGATAAACCTTTATCACCAATATCTCTTATTGCTAAGTTACTCAAAGCAACTTCACTTCCGCTGAAATCAAGGGCGTCGCCTCCTCCTGCATGTCCAATGTTAGAAAAAATACTATTAACTATTTCTCCTTTTGAAAAATCTGAATCAATTCCATCTGAAACTGCATTTTTCATATTGATATTATTCAAATAAAATTTGGAATTAACTAAATTTAAAGCATCTTCACTAGTATTACCATTAAAAGCTACATTATCCATTATGACTTGTATTTGATATCCAAGAAAACCTGCATTTGTTGACCAACCATTTTCTTTTATTTTAGAAGTATTATCTATATGAACATTTTTTAAAATACTCTCTGGAAGTTCAGAGTTTCCAATTATTGTCACACCCCCCCAATATTGTCCACTATTTTCAGAACTAAGAATTATTGGCGAATCTTTTAAGCCTAACATTTCTAGCTTTCCATGAGACAATATATAGCTATTTTGATTAAAAAGAAGTGTCACTTTTTTATCAATAAGGAGTTTAAAGCCTGGAGGCACAATTATTGGCTGTGTCACATTCCAAACCCCTTCCTTTACTTTAATAATATTATCTTTAGAGTCAAAAGTTAAAAAATTATGTTTATTAATTTGAGCTTTTATTGATGAGTTTGGAATAGGATTTTCCGATAAAGTCTCAACATAGTTAACTGCGTCAAAATTATGAGAATTATCATCTCCTAAAATTGTCATTGCTATTTGAATATTTTGTATATCTTCATAATTACCCAAACTAAAAACATCTTCTAAATTAATGTTCTTAAAAAACTCCTTAGATACTAGGGCGCGACCACGTTTACTATTCAAAAGAGTTACATCATTATTTTTTGGCTTGACAATAATCTTAGGATTGCTAATATCAATTTTCGCTTTAACAACTTTATTATTTTTTTTATGCTGAAAATTTATGCTTTTAATTTCAAGACTATACGGTGTAAAGTTTTGAATTTGAAGCTTTGGAATATCATTATTAATAAAATAAACATTTGCTAATTTATGATAATCATCTATATTTACTTCTTCAAGTTGTAAATAATTTTGGTAATTTTTGTGCTGATGATCTATGTTTAGAGAATCCTGGACAATATTTCTATATCCATGAAAGCCATCATTAAGGCCAAAAATTCCTAGTCCATATCTTTCAAACTCATTTACATAAAGATTTGCTTCTATCTGATTTTCATCTTCAATAGAATATAAATTTACAACATCAGTTGAATCATTTGGATTGACTATCCAGCTTAAATTATCATCATTTGAAACAAAATTCACCATATTGTCAGTGTAGTTATTTAATAATAAGTGTGCTCTGTCTGATAGTTTTGTATTTCTCATTAATGGCGGAGGCTTTAAAAAAAATTCAGATCTTAAAAGAGACTCATATTGTTGATCTAATTCAAAAAATTCTGCTAAGTATTTTTTGTCTTCAATTTTTTTTTGTAATTCCTTTAAAGTATTTATATAAGCTAAGTGAATATACTTATCATCTCTAATCTTCACTGCAAGAGGAGACGCAGAAATAGCAGGATGAGGATGATATAGCATTTCATCATTAGCAATTGGCTCAAGTCTTCCAGTATATGCATTGTAGTAAAATCGAAAGTTGTGCCAAATTTCTGCATGAGCATCAGCCCATAAATCATGTATTGCTAAAAAATCAGCCATAAGCTTTACATCAAAAACTTCACTAGCAATTAGCTTTCCTTCAAGAAAGCCCCTTAATAAGCCAGCGGCAATCTTATATTCCTTAGATAATTTTTCACTACCATCTACTTTTGATTGAGAAAAGGCTGAAACCATAACTTGATTTTCTGTTTCATAATACTCTGCAACTTTTCTTCTGCCTTCCCATAAACTAGTTTCATCTAATTTAAGTATGACTCCCTCTTTACGTCCAGAGTGTTCTAATAAGTCTTTATTAAAATGCTCTGAAATCATCATTAAACCAGAACTATCTCCATTAACTATAAGGTTTACAAATGATATCCTAGGTGAAATAATATCGTATTCTCTAAGCATTTTATAAATTAACATCTGGCCCTGAAAATCTTTAGTTTGCGGATTCTGAATTGAGAAAACACCTAATCCATTAATATATGAATCATCCTTGACTTTGACTCTGTATGACCACTTATTTCCAATTAGGTGGTCTATAAAATCACCCTTTAATCTTATTTTAACTTTTGTTCTTTTTCCATCATAATTAATACTACCATTAACATATTGTTTTAAATTTTGAGTAATAACTCCATTTTTGATAGCGGTATTACGAAAATTTCTCAATTTTTCAAACTCTAGGAATTTAATATCAATATTCATATCTTTGACAGATACAAAGGATGAAAATGATTTAATTGTTTCAATTGGAATTGCTTTGATATATGCGACTGGATTAGATCTGAGAGGTGGGCCCTGAATCCCTTTTAACTTAACATAATTTATTATTTTATCTGTTGAAAAAATGAATAAAAGAGCAACTATAAAAGATATCAGAAAGAATATCATTAAAGATATTTTCGTTTTTGATTTTTTTTTCTTTAAAGAATTATTAGTATCTTTGACTTGCTCTAAAAACAGAATCTTCATTGATTAAACACTTGGTAGATTATTCTGATCTAAAAATGTAATTCCAATAGTCGGATACAAGCTTTTAATTTCTGTCGAAATATTCATTAATTGACTAACATCAGATAAATCTATTAAATATACAATCTCAGTAGAATTTTCACGAGCATCGTATCTCCTCAAATCTAAACTTCTTGTATATTTAGTGATAATTTCATTAACTTCAGCTAATAATTTATCACTATTTTTTAAATCAGAGTCATACAAGTCAATAGATATAAATAAATTTTTTCCAGCAATTCTTTTATCTTTCTTCCAGCTCTGTCTAAGTAGTACCATAAAACCTAATATTAAAACAACAGAGCAGACTGTAGGCAAAATTTGACCTGCCCCAAGGCCTAGGCCAGCAGCAATTGAAATAAATAAATATGCAAGCTCTTCTGGCTCTTTAATTGGCGTTCTAAATCGAACTATGGATAAAGCTCCAACCAATCCTAAAGATAGTGCAATAGAAGACTTAACAACAGTAATAATTAATATGGTAGTTAAAAGTATAAAAGGAAATACTTGACTAAACTCTTCTCTATTTGAAAGTGTAGAGCCAAAATTCTTAAAATGCCATCTAATTGCCAACGACAATATCAAGCCTATAAATAAACTAAATAATAGAGTAATAATTGAAAAATCATTTTGTGTATTCATTAAGGATGTTATTTCTTCTAAATTCATATTTGTGATATTGACTAAATTAAATTAAATATATTTATTGACCTCATGAAGAACATCATTAACTGAAATACTTTGTAGGCATAATGGAACTGATTTTTTTTGTTTCCAATTGATTTTACACTCTTCACAAATTTTATTACTTCTCGAGTTGCAAAAATTTTCATTAATAATGATCTTAGTTTTATCTCCTAATGGATGATTCTTAATATTACTTGTGGGTCCAAAAATTGCAACTATAGGAACTTCCATCGCAGCACCTAAATGCATTACCCCACTATCATTTGATATTAGTAAACATGAATTTTCTAAAATTGAAAGTGTCTCTCTAATATTTAATTTCCCAACAAGATTAGTATACTTATTTGATGGCACATTTTCTAATACGCTTTTTCCTAATGAGGCCTCCTCTTCACCTCCAAGAATTATTATATGTAACTCTTCATTTTTTATAAGAGAAATAATTAGCTCATTAAACTTTTCTTTTTCCCACCTTTTGTAATCAAATGTGCCACAGCCTGGATGGATTGCAATATTTCTTTTTTTTTTATTTAAACTCTTGCGATAATTATTTTGCTTTTCTTTTTCAGTCAAGTTAAAAACAGGAAAAGAAATAGAACTAGTCTGAATACCAATTATTCCTAAAATACCATTGTACAAATTTTGTTCAGATTGAGTCATCGGCTCATATCTTATTTGATCATCATAAACTTTAAAAAAAGTATTTCTACTATTAATGCCAATCTTTTTTTTACTTTTTAATAGATTCATAAATAGCGTAGTAAAAAAACTATGACTTTGATCCATATTAATAATAACTTCATAATTTGTTTTTCTAATCTGTTTTAAAAGCTTTAATCTATTGATAAACAAAAGTAATTTATTATTATGTCTCTTATCATCATAAAAAATATAATTATCTACAATGCCCTCTCCAGTTAATAAAGCTGATAAAGAATGATTTTTGATGGACATATCAAATTCATGAAATAGTTTAGATTTACTTATTGCAAAAAAAAATGGCATCATCAACACAGTATTTCCAATACCTTGATAGTTTATTATCAATATTTTTTTCATTTGTCTACAGCAACCCAGGTGGTATTAATAAAACGTTAATATAACTTCAATAAAGCGTTAATATAACTTCTTATGGAATAAAGTTATTATCCAATCCATCAATCGCAGCTCGCCCCATTGCCATAATTGCTTCATAGGCGCTACCACCAATGTGGGGTGTTACAATAAAGTTTGGTAACCCTAACAACTCTTTGTCTTCTGGTGGCTCAGTTGAAAATACATCTAGAGCAGCGCCACCTAATTTTCCATTCTTCAACATTTCTTTCAATGCGTTTTCATTAACAAGGCCACCACGCGCCACATTAATAAGAATTGCATCATGTTTCATTAAGGAAAGATCTGTTTTAGATAATATGTTTCTTGTTGAATCATCGAGTGGAACATGTAAAGTGACAATATCAGAATTAGCTAGAAGAGTATTCTTATCAACTGCCTTAATATTATTCTGTTTGTAAAAATCTTTATACTCTTTAATGTCATTAACAAGTATTGGGCAGTCAAAAGGCTTAAGAAGTTTCACTAGATCTTTACCAACAAACCCACAACCAATGATACCGACAGTTCTCCCGCTTAGGTGTCCACCAATATGTTGTCTCCATGTGCCAGACAATACTTCTCTATTGCTTTCTGGAACATGGCGCAGCAATGCAATTGCAAAAGATATTACTAGTTCGGAAACAGAGCGACGATTTACACCACCTGTCCAACCAAGCTTAACGCTATACTTTTGCATAGCTGGAACATCAATCATATCAAGCCCGACTCCATATTTACTAATTACTTTTAGTTCTGGAATTTGACTTAAAGTGGAGTCATCTATTCTTTCTAAAGCTGTTATCGCTTTTTGATGTCCCTTTAAAAATTCAACAAGTGATTCATCTTGTAACTTAAGACCTTGATCATTAAATGTTGCATTATTATATTTTGATAATAACTCCTCTCTTAGAACAGGATTTTTCGAAAAAGATCTACTAGTTACTGCGACACGGATATCTTTATTTTTCATTGCAAACGCATTTTCGTCAAATATTCATTACAAAGACTAGAAAAAAAATCATCATTTACATAACGCCCTTTTTCAATCTTTGCTTCTTTATTTGGTAAGATTAAAGTCACCTCTCCCTCACCTATATTCTTTTTATCTTTCGCAAGGGCACTCATAAAAGAGCCTAAAGGTATTTCAACATTTTCAAAACCCCGATAATTTTGTGCCAGAACATTGTGCATTCTATGATAGTGTTCATAATCACCACTTCCAATTTGGGGTGATAACCAGTTGGCCATATCTAATCCAATAGTTACAGCAATCCCGTGGGGTATAGCAAAACTTGTTGCAGACTCAATTGCATGCCCTAAACTATGCCCATAATTAAAGATATTTCTAACTCCTTTATCAAACTCATCAATTTCTATGTATTTTTTTTTAATTTCAAGGGCGCTATGAATATAAGTCTGCATAACATTATTATCTAAAAATAACTGATGATATTTACTTGATATATCATCAAATTTATCTTTGCCCGCGATACCATGTACTTTAAGCATCTCTCCTACACCAGAACGAATATCTTTTTCATCCAATGTATTCAAAAAATCACTTCCAATAATAACTTTATTTGGCGGAGTAAATGTACCTAATAAATTCTTTGAATCACCGCAATTAATTGAGCTTTTGGATCCAATACAACTATCAGCTTGAGCAAGTAAAGTTGTTGGATAAAAATACCAATCTACACCTCTTAACATTGTTGCTGCGAGAAAGCAGGTGATATCCTGAATAATACCTCCACCTATTGCAATTAACACATCATCTCTTCTTAAATTTTTTGCAACCAAATGGGAAACATATTCAGGCATAATTTCAAGTGATTTGTTTGTCTCTATAGCCTCAATCTGCAATACAGATTTATGCTTTAAAAGAGCTCCTAATTGTTTTTTATATATTGATGCGACACGCTGATCAATAATAAGATGAAAATTATTATTAGGTAAGTTACTAATAAGACGATCAACACCATCTTCACAAAAATCAACATAGTACCGACCTTTGTATGAGTCTATTTCCATTGATTTCTCAGACACGAGTGAATCCTCCATCGATTGCTATATTCTGCCCTGATATATAGGTATTGTCTAGTCCAGCCAACCAAACGACAAATTCTGCTATTTCTTCTGTTGTGCCTACTCTTTTAATAGGAACCTCAAGTGCTAGTTGCTGCATTCCCTCAGAACCCAAAATATTTCTTGTTAAATCTGTATCAATAAAACCAGGAGCAACGCTATTAACTAATACCCCATCTGCTGCAACCTCTGCTGATATTGCAGCAGTTAGACCATCAATTGCAAATTTACTAGCAGAATATGGAGCTCGATAAGCTTTGCTTATTTTCCCCCAAATTGAACTAATATTAACAATTCTGCCCCATTTCTGTTCTCTCATTTTAGGCAATACTGCCTGACATAACATAAATGGAGCAGTAACATTGACCTGCTGAACTCTTTCAAAATCTTTTACCTCTATCTCAGAAATAGGGCCAATCTGATTAGTACCAGCATTATTAATTAATATATCAACATTTAATTTTTTTATTTCGTGTGAAAAATCCTCTAAATCCTCTCTAATAGAAAAATTAATACATTTATAAATATAGCTATCTTCTTCTAAATAGTCAGGCTTTGTTCCAGTAATAATTACATCAGCACCAAGTGAATGAAATTTCTTTGCAATAGCTGCACCAATTCCCTTAGTGCCTCCAGTTACTAATACAATTTTTCCTGCTAATTTTTTATTAATCATTAATAATTACTACCCAGACGATTTGACAAGTCTCATTAAATAATTTCCAATAAGATGATCTAAAACCATATGCATATCTTCTGCAGGACCATATTCTTTCAATCCTGTTGGGATATGGACTCCATAATCAGCAATTTTTTTCATTTCACCTCCATCAAAGGCAGTAAGTGCGACTGTTTTCATTCCTGAAGATGAAGCATATTCAAAAGCATTAATTAAATTAGGTGAATTTCCTGAAGCAGAAATACCCACTAAAATATCCCCTTTTTTTGCATACACTTTTAATTGTCGAATAAAAATTTCTTCATAGCCAAAATCATTTCCAAGAGCTGTTAGAATAGGAATATTATCATTAAGGCTTACAATCTTAAATGGTTTTTTATATTCATTTGTTCCAATTGCTAGATCATTTACAAAGTGGCTTGATGTTGCAGCACTACCTCCATTCCCAATAAAAAAAACAGTTGAACCAACTTCACGAGCATTCAAAATTACTTCTACAAATTTTCGTATTTCAACAAGATCAACTTTATCAATTATCTCTTTTAAATAATCTAGATATGATTTTGAAAACTGCTCTATATCTTCTGTGTAAAACTTATCTATTCTATTCATTGTATTTTTATTATTTAAAGAGAATCAGGGTTTTTAATATTGTAAGTCTTCTGCCATTTTTTATCTGAATAATAAATCTTGAAAACCAACTTCATCGTCTGTAAAGCATCATCTGAAGAACCGTTTTTAATTTTCTTGTCATTAAAAATACAACTGGCAAATTCTTCTATTTCTGCATACCAGGAAGGATCTTCATTATATCTGGTAACAACCTCCCTAGGGTCTCCTCTATCATTTTCTGGGTTTGCATAAACTACTGTTAATGTTTCCGCACCGTAACTTTTTGATCCAGATAAAATCCCTCCCAAAATCAAACTCCCTTTTTCAAGATTTATATCTAGGTTAAAACGATGCCTCCATTGAGTTGCAGAAGAATTTAAGGTAGCTACTTTTCCATCCTTTGTTCGCATCAATGCATAAGCATTATCTTCTACATCATAATTCCAGTGGCTGTTTTCAACAAAACTATGTACATCCTCAAATTCACCTGCAAAAAGTCTCATCAAATCAACCATATGTATACCTTGATCCAATAACACTCCGCCGCCAGAAATATTTCTTTTAGTTCGCCAGTCGGGCTGATTAAATGTAATTAGTTGAGACTTACCATAGACTCCTCGGAGATTAATCACCTTGCCCAATTTATTAGATTTAACAATATGAAGTGCATCCACAATAGAATCATGATATCGATGATTAAAGCCATACATCAACTTTTGATTTGGATAGAGGCTTTCTACTTTAATAACATTTAGAATATCTTCTACATCAATACCGGGAGGCTTCTCACAGAAGATATGCAATCCTTTTTTTAAACCTGCAATTGTGACCTCAGGTGCAATTTTATTAGTAAGACAAACTAATAGAACATCAAGGTCTTCTTTTAACAAATCTTTATAATTTTGATATTGATTAACTCTATCAATTAAAAAATTATCACCAGATAAATTTTGATCACAAACTGCTACTACTTCCATACTTGGATGTCGTTTGATACATTCATGCCGCCT
>TARA_B110000008_G_scaffold37175_1_pt1 | contig 29576 bp, 32 predicted proteins | sample TARA_B110000008 | Tara Oceans TARA_B110000008 (sample SAMEA4396496) | marine metagenome | biome: Westerlies Biome; feature: [DCM] deep chlorophyll maximum layer (ENVO:01000326); material: water (ENVO:00002006), including particulate matter (ENVO:01000060) such as... | depth 40 m
ATTTCAGTAACATTACAATTCTTCCAATCTTCTAATTTTTCTTTTATACGATTCTTAGAACCAACTAAGGTTAAATCATCTAAAAGGTCATCTGGAAATAACCCCTCAGCTTCCGTTTTCTCACCTTTTAAATAAAGTTCTTGTATCTGAGAAGCTACATCTTCATAACCGTATTCACACATTAAATTAAAATAAAAGTTTTTGTCTTTAGCACCCATTCCCCCAACATACAGGGTGTAGTTATTTCTCGCAGTGACCAAATATGATTCCCTTTCAGATTCATCGCATAACTTGGCGAAAACAGGTGCTGAAATATTAAATATATCCTTTTTATTTGGAATGCCAGATTTTTCAAAACCTTTATTAAGAAATTTATCAAAAAACTTATCACCTAAGGTTGGTGAATACATAAACGGTAACCACCCATCTGCAATCTCAGCTGTAAGTTCAATATTTTTTGGACCAATTGCTGCTAAGTAAATCGGAATATTTTTTCTTAATGGTTCTTCAATAAGTTTTAAAGGCTTTCCTAATCCAGAAGAGTCTTCACCAGAATAGGGAAGGTTGTAATATTCTCCTTCAAAAGTAGTTTTTGATTCCCGATTAAAGATATCTCTTATAATTTGGACATACTCTCTAGTTTTCTTAAGTGGTTTCCCATAAGAAACTCCATGCCAACCTTCAACAACCTGAGGTCCAGAGACACCTAAACCAAGGCGAAACCTACCATTAGAAAGTTTATCTACAGTAACTGCTGTCATGGCTGTCATGGCTGGAGTTCGGCCGGGTATTTGCATAATCCCAGAGCCTAGTTTTATATTTTCTGTAAAAGCTGCAAAATAAGAAAGAGGGGTTACAGCATCATAGCCATAAGCTTCAGCGGTCCAAATACAAGACACGCCAATTTTGTCTAGTTCTTGAAATAAAGCCTTTTCGTTTCCTAAGTGAGGTCCAAAGTAACCAACATTTACACTTACTTCCATATAGATACAATACTATATTTTTATTTCAATAAATTCATCATGCGTAATTAATGCATTCATAGAAATATCATGACTTTCAAAAGGTATTTGATCAACTATATGTTGTGAATCTGTAACGCCTATAAAAAAAGAACCAGTGTATTTTGATAATATTTGATCGTATATTCCACTACCTTTCCCAAGCCTGTTTCCAGACATATCAAAACCTAAACCGGGGACCAAAAAGACATCAACCTTGTCAACAAATTCTAAATTTAATGGTTGATAAACACCAAAACTATTTAACTCTAAAGGATCTTTGTAATTACAAATTTTGATTTCATTATCTGTAAGACACGTGGTAGTTAAAAGTGATTGAGTAGTTAAGTGCATATTTATATTAATTTCAGTTTTTAATGGAATATAAGTACATACAATTTTATTTTCAATGTGTTGATTAAGCTTATTAAGAGTATTAAATGAATAGTTAGAACTGACCATGGAAATTGACTTTAGTTTCTTTCTTAATTCTATTTTTTCTATCATAATTGTTGTTGTACTTGATTCTACATTACACTAACTACATGCTGAAGAATAAACTTCTTACATGGCTTAATCTATTAATTATGGGAATTTATACGATTCCTGTTGCTTATTCAATATGGTTTGTGGGACTGTTTAATAGATTTACAAAAATTAAATATTACATTGCACAGTCATGGACTATTCCATGGATGTGGGCAGCTCGATCAAAGGTAACTTTGATAAAAAACTTTGACTATAAAAAAAATCAACCTTATGTCGTAATTTCTAATCATTTATCAAATCTTGATCCAATGATGCAATTTAAATATCTAAAAATTAAATGGGTATTTATGGCAAAAAAGGAAGTTTACAAGTTACCATTTTTTCGTACAGCTGCAAAATCTTTTAATTTTATAAAAGTTGATAGGTCAGATAAGAATGATCGTAAAAGTATAAACGAACAAGCTAAAACACTTTTTAATAATGGGTGGTCTCTTATGGTATACCCACAAGGTACCAGAGCTAAAACTGATAATTTTTTACCATTTAAAAGTGGGGCTTTTCACATAGCTTTAGATAATAATATCCCCATTCTTCCAGTGGTTATTGCTGGTACGGGAGATATTTGGCCAAGAGGAAGCAAATTTATGAAAAGTGGTAAAGCTATTATTAACACTTTAGAACCAATTGATATTTCAAAATATACAAAAGACAATATTGATCAACTAGTTTTAGATACGCAAGAAAAAATGAATAAAGTTTATAAAGAATTAACCGCATCAATAAAATAATTTAAATTATACAATACAAATATGAACATCATCTTAGGAGCTATATTAATTTTTACTTTAAGATTAATAGATCAAACACTTGGAACTTTAAGACTTCTATATGTAAACAAAGGTAAACCAGGACTTGGTGCAGTATTAGGATTTGTTGAATCAGGTATTTGGGTAGTAGCTATTTCTAGAGTTATACAAGATTTAAATGATCCACTACTAATAATTGGGTACGCCTTAGGATTTGCAATGGGAACTATAGTTGGTTCATACATTGAATCAAGTATTGCTATAGGAGATGTAGTAGTAAGAATTTTTTCTTCAAAAACTGATGAAAAAGAAAAACTTCCTAATGCTCTCAGAGAAGCAGGTTTCGGAGTAACTATTATAAATGGTGAAGGAATGGAAGGAGAAGTAACAATAGCGTGGTGTGTTACACCAAGAAAAAAACTAAGGACTGTTCTAAAAATTGTTGAAGAAATTAGTCCAAAATCTTATGTTACAACAGAGCCAACCAGCCCCACAAAACTAACTGGTAATAGAAAGTAAGTTAGAGACCCTTTTCAAAATCATCTTCAAAAGAAACTCTTTTCCTATTTGACGTATTACCTTTGGATTCAGGCTTTTTATCACTTCTGTTATTTCTATTTCCATTACGGGGTCTAGATGGTTTTCTGTCTCCAGATTTACCCTTGCTCTCCCCTACGGCGTCATCAGGAACGTCTAAATCTTCTATAGGTGAAAGACTTACTTTACCATTCTCAATAGAGTCAACTTTTACTTTTATCTTGTCACCAACAGTTACAACAGCTGCAGTATTATTTACTCTTTTAGATGAGTGGAATTTTGAAACATGTAACAAGCCATCTCGTCCAGGTAAAATATTTATAAATGCACCATAAGTAGCAACACTCACAACTTCTCCATCATACTCTGCTCCTACTTCAGCTTCTGGTGGATCAATGATCAACATAACCATTTCTTTTCCTGCTGCTATTGCTTCTTCTTCAGTGGAACCTAAAGTTAATATTCCATCATCATCAATTTCAACTGAACAGCCAGTTTCTTCTTCGATTTTTCTAATATTTTTACCTTTAGGACCTATTACTTCACCTATTTTATCTTTTGGGAGTTCAATAGTTTCTAATCTAGGTGCGTTACCTGACAAACTTTCTGCTGGTTCAGAAATTGTATCTTCCATTATGTCAAGAATATGATGACGTGCATCCATTGCTTGATTAAGTGCATTTCTTAATACATCTGAAGGCAAGCCTTCAATTTTCATATCAAGTTGCAAAGCTGTAATAACATTTCTTGTACCAGCTACTTTAAAGTCCATATCTCCAAGTGCATCTTCAGCACCCAATATGTCAGTAAGTGTTACATAGGTGTCGTCTTTTGAAATTAAGCCCATAGCAATACCAGCTACATGTTCTCTTATTGGAACACCAGCTGCCATTAATGAAAGGCTTGAAGCACAAACTGAAGCTTGTGATGTTGAACCATTAGAAGAAATAGCTTCACTGACAACTCTAATAGTGTAAGGAAAGTCAATCTTTGTTGGAATAACAGGAATAAGAGCTTTTTCTGCTAATGCCCCGTGGCCAATCTCTCTTCTTTTTGGACCTCTCATAGGATAAGCTTCTCCAGTTGAATAAGGTGGGAAATTGTAATGATGCATGTATCGTTTAGAGGTTACAGTATCAATTGTATCTAACATCTGTTCTAACCGTGACATACCTAAGGTTGTTACATTAAGAACTTGTGTTTCTCCTCTTAAAAATAATGAAGATCCGTGCACAGTTGGCAATATATCAATTTCAGATGAGATATTCCTTATATCTGTTGGAGTACGTCCATCTAATCTTGGGCCACCTGAGAGAACCCTATTTCTAACAGTTGATTTTACTAATGATTTAAAAGCAAGCTTTATAGCTTTACTATTCGGTACCTCATCATCAAGAAATTTTTCTAGAACTTGTTCTTGTAATGCTCCCTGTTTTTCACTTCTTTCAGATCTATCAGTTATAGCAGTAATTGAATCTACTTCTTCTGCATATTCTGAAGCAATTTCATTTCCAAGTTCGGCAGAGTAATCCTCAACAATTGGCCAATCTACTACTGGGATGCTTCTTTTACTTAAAAGCTCTTTTTGTGCATCAATTAGTTTTCCTATGAACTCTTTAGACATATCAATACCATCTGCAACTATACTTTCAGATGGTGCTTTACTACCATTATCAATTTTTTCAAATGCACTATCACTTGCCGCTGCTTCGACCATAACAATATCGACTTCACCTTTAGTATTTAGGCTTCCAGCAACAACCATGTCAAATACTGATTCCTCTATTTCAGTATTTGTAGCCTGTACTACCCAGTTATCATTTATTAAAGACATCCTTACTGCACCTACTGCTGATTCGAGTGGCACACCAGCTAATTGTAAGCCTAATGATGCAGCATTTAGAGCTAAGATATCATATTCGTTTTCATTATCTACACTTAATACTGTTGCGATTATTTGGGTTTCACATCTAAATCCATCTTTAAAAGAAGGGCGGAGCGGTCTGTCTATTAACCTACAAGCTAAAATTGCTTTTTCTGTTTGCCTACCTTCTCTTCTAAAAAAACCACCTGGAATTTTTCCTGCTGAATACATTCTTTCTTCAACGTCCACAGTTAATGGAAAGAAATCAATTCCATCTCTTACTGTTTTATTAGCAACAGTAGTTACCAAAACATTAGTTTCACCAGAAGTAACAACTACAGATCCTGGTGCTTGAATAGCGAGTTTTCCAGTTTCAAAAACTATTTCTGAATTACCAATACTTACTTTTACATTGTCTATCGACATATAACCTCTTTCGTGATCGAGGTTATTAATTGTCAGCTTTCTATAAAAGCTCTCAATTAATAACTCAAGATCGTTTATTTATCTTCTTAAACCAAGCTTATCTATAATATCACGATATCTTTGAACATCTTGATTTTGTAAATATTGCAATAGTCTTTTACGCTTACCAACTAACATTAAAAGACCTCTTCTGGTGTGATGATCTTTCCTATGTGTTTTCAAATGTTCAGTTAAGTGTTCAATTCTGTTGCTAAGTAAAGCTACTTGTACTTCAGCAGATCCAGTATCGCTTTCAGTTTTACCGTATTCTTTTATAATATCTTGGTTACTTTTCATTCGAAATAATAGTAGTACTTCGTATATCTAATGTGAGATTATTTATTTTTAATTGAATTTATATCTATTAAGATTTGTGACTGTAATTGCTGTAAATTTTCAAATTTTATTTCTTCTCTTATAAATGACAATAGTTCAACTTCAATTACTGAGTCATAAATATCTTCATCAAAATTCAGTATATGTGTTTCAAAACTAACTTTTAACTCATTAGATACTGTTGGCCTGATACCAATATTCATGATACCTTCGTGTATTTCGTCATTTACCAATACTTTAACTTCGTAAACGCCGTATTTAGGTACAACTAAGTTGGTATTAATTGAGATGTTTGCAGTTGGGAACCCTATCTCATGACCCTTTCGATTCCCATGAACTACTTTACCTGTTAATTTGAAATTATATCCTAAATATTGATTTGCTAAATTTAACTTTCCCTCAGAAATTGAGGACTTAATTAATGTAGAAGATATCTTTACATCATTAACTTCATAATCGTCTAACACATGGACATTTGAACTACCGAAATGATTAATTAAAAAATTGACATCCCCTTCCCTATTTTTGCCAAATTTAAAATCTTTTCCAACAACAATTGCTTTTGTATTTAATTTATTACTTAAAATAGTACAAAAATTCACGGGACTTAAATCTTTTACATCTTCAAAATTCATAAAAATTATACTATCTGGATTATGTTTACTGAGGATGTCTACTTTCATATCTTTCGTAGACAATAATTCATGTGAATTATTGAAGTATTTTTTTGGAACTGGTTCAAAAGTTAATATTTGATAATTTGAACTTATAGTTTTTGCTAATTTAATTAAAGCTTGATGACCTAAGTGAATTCCGTCGAAAGCACCAATACATGTGATATCTGGTTTAGCTTCAATAACTTTACTGATATCTAAATTGTCGTATACTTTCATACAATTACCTTATCTGGTTTAAAATATTTATTATTAAAAGGTTCATAGACAGCTTTTAGTTGATTATCAATAATTACAATATGTTTTTTACTATTATTGAAAAGTTTGCGATCAAGAAGTTGCCCATTCTGTATATGTTTTTCTTTATCATCTTCTAAGACAATTGATGGTAGTTCTATAACTTCTGACCAGTTAAGAGGTGAAATATTATCTTCCAAAGTTAAATTTTCAACATTTGTAATTAAATTATTATTTGTAGATTTTAGTTTACCAATACCTGTACGGATTAATTCTTTAACTATAGCGCTAGTGTTTATAGATTTTCCTAAATCATCTACTATGCTTCTGATATATGTACCTTTAGAAACTGTAATATCAAATTCTACTGTTTCGTCATTCAGCGATATCAAATTTACATTAAATACAGTGATGTTTCTTTTAGGAATTTCAACTTCTATATTTTGTCTTGCGTATTTATAAAGTCTTTTACCTTTGACTTTAATTGCAGAATATATTGGAGGGGTTTGAATTGAGTCACCAACTAAATTATTAAGAAAATTCTGTATTTCTTTTTCAAAAACGTTTGAGTTTATGCTATCTGTTTTTTTAAAATCTGAATCTACATCTAGAGTATCAGATGAGTATCCAAGTAAAGCTTTAACATAATATGATTTACTTGTATCTTCGATATAATCAAACAATTTTGTAAAGCTATTTGTGGCTACTAACATCAGGCCTTCTGCATTTGGATCAAGTGTCCCAGAGTGTCCAACTTTATTAAATTTATAAGTTTTTTTAAACTTTGTACAAAGATCTTGTGAAGTCCATGATTTTGGCTTATTTAGTAAATAAAAGTTAGAGTTGTAGTTCAATTGCTTTTTTTACTTCATTAACAATATTTTTCATATCATTATTTGTTGAAAATCCAGAAGCAGCTTTATGTCCTCCACCACCAAAAATAGAAGCAATAAGTTGAACATCAATATCGTTTCTTGATCTTAAACTTCCTTTGAAAGACATATCTGGTTGCTCTTTAATTAAAAGTGCAATATTTGACTCTTTAACTAATCTAATTGAATCGATAAGAAAATCTACTTCTGATTCTTCAATATTATAAGTTTTGTAATCTTCTTGGAAAACGTATGAAACTACTAATGAATGGTCTGAAAACAATTCAATTCTCTTAATTATTTCACTCTGAAGTTTCATTGCATTAAAAGATACAGAACCATAAATATTTTCACTAATTTTTGTTAGGTCTGCACCAGCATCCATAAGAGCCGCAGCAATATTAAAAACCTCTGAATCTGTATTAGAATATTGAAATCTTCCAGTATCAGTTATTAATCCTGTCATAAGACAATTAGCTATGTTTTTAGATATTTCATAATTCTGTTTTGTAATCTCCCTATATAATACCTGAGTAGTACTTGCTGCTGTAGGGTCAATAATTTGTACATCACCAAATGAAGGATCAATATGATGATCAACTACTACAACTTCAGACGCGGTATCTGACAAGATCTCTAATTCTCCTAATCTTTGTGGGTTTCCGCAGTCAAAAACAATTAATTTATCATAATTATCTTTTGGATTCTGGGAGATTAAATTAAGAGGTAGATGGTCTAAGCTTGAAGGAACTTTTCCATTAATATCAAAACAAACATCAGAATCAAAACCGAGTTCATCTAATATTAGTTTAAAAGAAAGAGCTGCACCTAATGCATCTCCATCAGGATTTACATGTCCAGTTATGAGAATTGATTTATTTTCCAAATTTTTAAAGAGCTCACTCATTAGTATTCACTTTCTGTATCAAATCATTTATTCGTGATACATTATTCAATGTATTGTCTATTTCAAAAATTATTTTTGGGACATTTCTAGTCGTCATTTCACTTGCTAATATCCTCTGAATTTTAGTTCTATTCTTTTCAAGTGAACTTTTTAAACTTCCCTCATTCTGTTCAAGTGTAGAGACGAAAATTATACTTTTTTTTAAATCTGGAGATGTTGATACATGGGTTACTGTTGCTTTATTTAATACTGGATCAGAATTTCTTAATAAAGCTTTTGATACTATTTGATGAATTAGAGGATTAATTCTATTAATTCTTCCACCACGTTTTTGCTCACTCATTATTCTTTTATACTTCTACTTCACCAAGAATTTCTATAGTATCTCCTTCTTTAATGTCTTTATAATCGGAAAGACCGATACCACATTCGAGACCTTCATTTACAATTTCTACGTTATCTTTAAACCTTCTTAAGGAAACAATAGTTCCTTCATAAATAACAACACCTTGACGTAAAAGTCTTGCTTTAGCATTCAACTCAACCTTACCTTCACTCACAATGGAACCTGCAACTATACCGACCTTAGGAGCTCTAAAAGTAGTTTTCACGTCAACTACACCAATAATTGCTTCCTCTGTTTTAATTGTCATTTGCCCTTGTACAGCTTCTGATACATCGTCTAGAAGTTCGTAAATAATACTATAGGTTCTGACATCTATACCTTTACTCTGAGCCATGTTTCGTGCTTGACTATCAGGTCTAACATTAAATCCTATAATTAATGAATCGGTTGCACTAGCTAAATCTACATCTGAAAGCACAATCCCTCCAACAGCAGAATGAACAATTTGGATATTTACATCTTCAGTAGATAATTTGAGTACACCATCTCGGATAGCCTCTACAGAACCATTTGTATCTGCTTTTAGTATTATATTGACATTGTTCAATTCTCCTTCTTGTAGAAGTTTCATCATATCTGACATACGAGACTCTACTGAAAAAGATGCATCATTATGAATTTTAAGTTTGTTTTTATTATCTTCAGCTTTTGACTTTGCTAATTTTTGGTTCTTTAACGCTACAAATTGATCTCCAGCAGTTGGTGCTTCATCCCAACCAGTTATATCGATTGGTGAACCAGGTACAACGGTTTTTTGATTTTTATTATTATGATCAAACATAGATTTAACTCTACAAAAAGCCTGACCTGCGTATAGAAAATCTCCTTGTTGAAGAGTTCCTCTTGTTACAACAACTGTAGCAACGTTTCCTTTACCAACTTCCATTCTTGATTCAATAATGAAACCAGATGCTTCCGTATTAAAATTTGCTTTTAACTCTTCTATTTCTGCTACTAATGCAAGTGTTTCTAGTAAATCATCTATTCCAGTTCCTTTTAAAGCTGACACTTCTACTGCAGGCACATCTCCACCTAAATCTTCAGTAATTAATTCATATTTTGTTAAATCAGCTTTAATCATTGAGGGATTTGCTTCTGGTAAATCACATTTATTTATAGCTACAACAATTGGTACATTTGCTGCTTTTGAGTGATTGATAGCTTCAATAGTTTGAGGCATAACACCGTCATCTGCTGCAACTACAAGAACAACAATATCTGTTACATTAGCTCCCCTAGCTCTCATTTGTGTGAAAGCTTCATGACCAGGAGTATCAATAAATGTAATCCCTGTTTCACCTTTTTGTACTTTATATGCACCAACATGTTGCGTAATGCCACCAGCTTCGCCATCAGCTACTTTTTCATTTCTAATATAATCCAAAAGACTTGTTTTTCCATGATCAACGTGTCCCATAACAGTAATAATTGGAGCTCTTAATTGTAATTTGTCAGCATCATCTTCAAAATCTTCATAATTAATTATGTCTTCTCTAGATGTAGTGACTGGCTCAATTAAATCTACAATTAAATTATATTTCTCAAGAAGCTGCTCGATTTCACTATCTTCAAGAGGGGTATCTATAGCTTTCATAATCCCAAAAGACATTAAATCTTCAACAATTTGAATTGCACCAATATCAATAACTTTGCTTATTTGATTTGGAGAAGAATTTTTAGTAATTTCAACGATATCAACGTTGTCATCTTCAATTGTTTCAGTATTTTGTATATCTTCAGATTCAACTATATCTTCTTCAACCTTTGTTGTTTCTTCTATTGATTCTGTTTCTGGTTCAGGAAATAAAGATAGCTTAACAAGTTGTTCTTCTTCTTCAGTTAAGCCGGATGAAGCAGTCTTTACCTCAATACCTAATTCTTTTGCATGAAATAATATATCAGCTGAAGCTATATCAAGTTCTTTAGCGATTTGATGAATTCGCTTTTTGGCCATTTATTCTTCCTCTTTATCAGATGTTTCTTCTGCTATTACAGGTTCCTCTCGAGGTGAATCTCCTAAACCTTCAATGTCGATTTTATAACCAGTGAGTTTGGCTGCTAACCTCGCATTTTGACCTTCTTTACCAATAGCCAAAGAAAGTTGATTATCTTTTACAACAACTCTTGCTGTTTTTAAATCTTCATCAATTTCCACTTCATCAATATCCGCTGGTCCCAATGCTTCTTTTATAAACCTTACTTTATCTTCTCTCCATTCAACAACATCTAATTTTTCTCCACGAAGTTCATTTACTATCTGTCTAACTCTATTTCCTCTAGATCCAACACATGCACCTTTTGGATCTACATTAGGGTCATTTGAAAAAACAGCTATTTTTGTTCTGCTACCAGGTTCTCTTGCAATTGCTCTCATTTCTACTGTTCCATCTGTAAGTTCAGGAACTTCAAGCTCTAACATCCTTTGAACAAATTCAGCTTTACTTCTACTGACAATAATAGGTATACCTTTTGCATCTTCCCTTACCTCAGTTATTAAAGCTTTAACTCTATTTCCTCTTTCTAGTCTTTCAAAAGGAACTCTTTCTCCTGAAGGAATTACTGCTTCAGCATCTTGTAAATCTAATATAGTTTGATTAAATCGTGGATCAAACTGAGTAACAATTCCAGTGATTAACTCTCCCTCTCTTCCAACATAAGCTTCTAGAACTGTGGCTCTTTTAGCATCTCTTATTTTTGTCGTCATCATTTGCTTAAAAGATTGTGCTGCGATTCGTCCAAATTCATCTTCGTCAAGTTCTACTTTCCATTCTTCAATAACATTTCCTTCAATATCTAGCTCTTGAGCATAAATTAATACCTCACCAGAATCAGGATTCAATGTAACTCTTGCTTCTTCAGCGGCATTAGGTATTCTCATATAAGCAGACCTGAAGGCAGAAACTAATGCTTCATACATGCTATCAACTGTGACACCTTTGTCTAACGCTAACGATTCAATGGCTTGTTTACTCTCATTTCCTAATTTCATAACTATCCTTTAACTTTTTCCTTAAACTGTTTAAACTCAATTTTTGCATTTTTAATATTTAGTATTTTTACTTCAATAATCTGATCATTTACTGATAAAAATAGTTCGTCAGAATTAACAGAATTAATAACTCCTTCAAATGAATACACAGCGTTTATTGGTTCTATCATTTTTAATTTAACTAATTCTCCAATTGCTAACTCATAATGACGAAAAGTTTTAAGTTTTCTTTCAATGCCTGGGCTAGAAACAACCATATCGTATGAGCCTTTCTCTATCCCCATATTTTCAAGTAGTCGTTGAAACTGTTTGTTTAACCTTGAAGTTAGTTCTAAATTGATATCATTTGAGGAGTAAACATAAACTTCTATTCTTGAAATTACTGGGTAATTGACTAAATTAAGATCGTATAATTCTAAATTCTCTTCTTGTAGATACAAATCGAAAGCTTGGCGGATTTCATTTTCAGAAATCATAAAAACCTCCATTCATAAAAAAAGCGGGTTTGACACCCACTATACTTAGTTATATTGTCTTTTATTATTTTACCAAATCCTAGGTATAAGTTAAAGCGATTTTATTAATATGCTTTTGAAAATACAGCTAGTTTCCCTTTTTCATTTGAGTTATTAACAGATATCTCTGATTCTGTTGAATCGAGTAAATAGCATCTAAGTGTTGCTTTAGTGATTTCTTTAATCTCATTTTCGTCATCACTATCTTCATTCCAGTAGCAAGTAACAAAACCTGGGTTAGAATTTAAGGCTTCTATCAATTCTTTTTTAGAACTTACATGTATCGTATTCTCTTCTTGATGCTGTTTGGAAGAATGAAGCATATTTACTTGTATTTCATCTAAAACAGTTTGAATTGTTTTATCAATATCCGAAATTGGAACAGAATATTTACCACCTATACCGTCTCTTCTAGAAAAGACAACAGATCCTTTCTCAATATCTTTAGGTCCTATCTCTATTCTTAAAGGAACTCCCTTAAGTTCCCATTCATTAAATTTAAAACCGGGTGATAAATTTTCTCTATCATCAATCTTTACTCTAAATTTACTTTTAACACTGTCATTAATTTCATTAACAGAATTCATGATTGAAGATTTATGTTCATCACTAGGTATTATTGGAATTACAACAACCTGACTTGGAGCAAGCTTTGGTGGAAGTTGAAGACCTTTATTGTCACCATGAGCCATAATTATCATTCCAATTAACCTTGTACTCACACCCCAGCTGGTCTGGAAGGGGAACTGTAATTCATTATTTTCATCGGTATATTGTATGTCAAAAGCTTTAGAAAAATTTTGTCCAAGTTCATGAGATGTACCTGCTTGCAATGCTTTCATATCTTTCATCATTGCCTCAATTGAATAGGTTGTAACTGCTCCTGCAAATCTCTCATTAGCTGACTTAATTCCTTTTATAACAGAGACTCCTGCAATGTTTTCAGCAAACTCTGCATATATATCCAACATTTGTCGAGCTTCAATTGTTGCTTCGTTCTCTGTTTTGTGAGCTGTATGACCTTCCTGCCAAAGGAATTCAGATGTTCTTAAAAATAATCTGGTACGCATCTCCCAACGTACTACATTCGCCCATTGATTAATTAACATAGGAAGATCTCTGTGGCTTTTTATCCATTTTGAAAACATATGGTTAATAATAGTTTCAGAAGTTGGACGAACTACTAAAGGCTCTTCTAGTTCTTTACCGCCTGCATGAGTAACAGTAGCTAATTCTGGAGCGAAGCCTTCAACATGCTCAGCTTCTTTTTGAATAAAGGAATTAGGAATAAATAATGGAAAATATGCATTTTCATGACCAGTGTCTTTAAATCTCTTATCTAAATAAGACTGCACACCCTCCCATAAAGAATATCCATATGGTCTAATAACCATAGTTCCTTTTACCGGTGAATAGTCTGCAAGTTTTGCCTGTTGGATTATATCTGTGTACCACTGGTTAAAGTCTTCAGACATAGGAGTTATTTTTTCAACCATGACTATATCTTAAAGGTTTTAATTTTCAATATCAGTGTTTGTAGATATCTCAATCACTGATTTCGTTTTACCTTCAAAGTTATTAATATCACCTTGATAATCCATTAGTTCTCTAGCGTCTTGTTCAGCAATGGTTGCAGCATCTTTATCGGCAGCTGCCAGTCTGGCTTCTACTCCTTCTTCTGCAAGAAGTCTTCCTTCTCTGATTAAAGCTTCTACCATTTCATTTTCTTTAACAACTTTAACAACCTGCCCTTTTATAAAAAGATGTCCTCTTCCTTTTCCTGCAGCAATACCTAAATCTGCAGACCTTGCTTCTCCAGGGCCATTAACAACACATCCCATAACTGCAACTTGTAAAGGAAATCCTTCTTGTTCTAATGCAGACTGAGCTTCACTTGCAACCTTTATTACATCTACCTCTGCCCTACCGCAACTGGGGCATGCAATTAAATCTAATGATTTTCTTTCTCTTAAATTTAGATACTCTAATAATTGACGTCCAAACTTCGCTTCTTCAACAGGATCAGTAGTGAGTGATAATCTTATTGTGTCCCCTATTCCTTCTGATAGTAAGGTAGAAATTCCTGCTATAGATTTAATTAAACCACCAGGTAGAGGGCCTGCTTCAGTTACTCCTAGATGTAACGGATATTCGACTTTTTCAGCAAGTAGTCGATACGAATCAATCATTGATGGAACATTTGAATGTTTTACTGATATCTTAATATTGTTAAAGTTAACATCTTCAAGATATCTAGTTTCTAATAAAGCTGATTCAACTAGTGCCTCAGGAGTAGCATCTCCATATTTGTCTAGTATAGTTTTATCTAATGATCCTGCATTAACACCAATACGTATTGGAATTTCCGCATTTAAACATTCTTTTGCAACCTCTTTAATCTGTTTTTCATTTCTAATGTTTCCGGGATTAAGTCTTAATCCCTGAACTCCGGCTTCAATTGCAGCTAAAGCTAACTTGTATTGAAAGTGAATATCTGCAACAACAGGTACTGGACTTCGAGCACATATATTTACTAATGATTTTGCAGCATCAACTTCATTGCAGGTAACTCTTACAATGTCTGCACCGTTTGATGCTAATTCATATATTTGCTCTAGAGTTTTTTCAGTATCTCTAGTTTTAGTTGTAGTCATGGATTGTACAGATACGGGATGCTCGGAGCCAACTCCAACATTCCCGAGCATAAACTGTGAAGTTTTTCTTCTTTTGATCATAATTTTATTGGTTGTGTTATATCCAAGTAGAAAGCAGTAATTCCTAAGAAGACGAAAACTAAAATTACAACAGCAGCAATAGGATAAAGTTTTTTATCTTCTACTTTTTTTCCTGTAATCCCTTCATAAAGTGCAAGTACTATTCTTCCTCCATCTAAAGGTACTAGTGGAATTGAGTTAAAAACTGCTAAAAAAATATTCACAAAGGCAAGTAAGCTAAATAAATTTACATACCCACTTTCAGCAATCTGATTTCCTGCTTGTGCTAATCCAATTGGGCTTAATGGCCTTACTTCATCAGGTATTGACTCTCCTGTATATGTGCCAAGTAATGTTTGTAAATTTTGAGGACTGAATAAAGTAAATATTCCCTGTATTGCGGATTTTGTCATATCTAATTCAACTAAAGTTGTAGCTGGTATAGCTTCTAATATACTTAAAGTTTGTCTTTCCAATACTGGAGATACACCCAAATAGCCATAACTTTTATTATTTATCTCTCTAGATTCAAGTTTTGCTGTAGTGATATATTTTTGTGAGTTTCTTGTATATCCAATATTTACTTCTTGATTTGGATTGACCTCAATAAAATTTACTAGGTTATCCCAATTGTCTACATTATTACCATTAAAGGAAGAAATTATATCACCGGGCTTTAGACCAGCAATTTCAGAAGGTGCAGCCTGAGTTTGATTAACTGAAGAAGAACCAATAGTGTTAATTTCAAGAGTTGGCTGTTCAATACCATAGAAAGCAAATATGGAAAATAATATTATCCAAGCGAGTAAAAAATTAACAATAATTCCCGATGATGCAATATATAATTTTTTTGTCCAAGTTGCTGTATGAAATAACTCATTATTTTCATAACCATCGGGATTTTCGTTTTGATCCATTCCAGGTATTTTTACATAACCACCCAATAAAAATGCTTTTAAACCATACTCAGTTTTATTTTTTTTAAAAGAGAATATTTTGGGACCAAATCCAACAAAGAATTCTGATACTGCTATTTTTGATCTTCTTGCAGATATATAATGTCCTAACTCATGCAATACTACAAATAGAGTTAGTAAGGCAATTGTTAAAATAGCATTCATATATTAATTATTACACTTATTGGATTAAATCTAAAAAATGAAGAAAGAACACTAAAACTGGGAAACTCAATAACTGTGAGTCAATTCTGTCTAATACACCACCATGGCCAGGCAACAAAGAACTAGCATCTTTTACTTCAACGGATCTTTTAATTTTTGATTCGAATAAATCTCCCAAAGTTGCAAATATTATAAAAATAACAGCAAGCAGTAAACTCTGAATAAATGTTAATTCTAATGTGTTTCTTAAAACAAAAAAATTAACAATAACACCGACAATAAGTCCAGCAAGAAAGCCTTCTAAAGTTTTGTTTGGAGAAATATTTTTAGCTAGTTTTCTTTTTCCATACCTTCTTCCATATTCATATGCTGCAATATCAGCCATAGAGATAGAAATTAATAGAAAATATGTAAATAACGGTCCAAAATTACTTAAAATATATCCAATAGCTCCTAATCCAGAGCCAAACCAAACAAGAAATAAAAAAGAACTGCCAAATTTCTCATAAATTCCATAGTCTAAAAACGTACCTGTGTATATCACTACACCTAATGGAAATATAAAAAAAGGTATGTAATAATTTTCATAACCATAAAAATAAATAGTAATTAAAGGTGCTAAAGAAGCGTACAAAAGCAACGGGTATGGAAGCATGATTCCATATTCAAAAATATCAAACCATTCTTTTGTAGCTATGAGAGCAACAATAACTAAAAGAATTAGAGCAGTTGTTTTATTTAAGAAAAATAATGTTACTAGTGCAAGTAAGCCTAGTCCCGTATAGACTCTTGGGTTTGAAAGTAAGTTAAAATTCTTTTTATTGTTAGTTTCTTCAGGCTCTACTTCTGTATCATTATCAGGAAGTTCAATATAGCCGGGCCAAAAGGTACCGTCATTATCGGCTTGATATAATTTTCTAAACCTCAAGTAATTCATTTTGCTTCACCAAAAGTAACTCATCAACTTTATTAACAAAATTATCTGTTAATTCCTGTACTTTTGATTCTAATCGTTTAATTTCATCTGCAGAATGATCATCTTTTAATTTAGAAATTTCATCAATTCCATTTCTTCTATGGCTTCTAACGGATACTTTTGCATCTTCGGAAAATTTCGAAGCTACCTTTCCTAATTCTTTTCTTCTCTCTTCGGATAGTGGAGGGATTGGAATTCTTATTACTTCTCCATCATTCGCAGGATTTAATCCTATATCTGCCTGCAATATAGATTTTTCTATTTCTTCTAAAGCTGTTTTATCAAAAGGTTGTATAACTAATAATTTAGGATCTGGAACAGAAATTGTTGCAAGTTGTTGAAGTGGTGTTTTAGTCCCATAATATTCAATATTTAATTTATCAACCAATGCAGGATTTGCTCTGCCTGTTCTTATTGTTGCAAAATCATCGACAAGATAGTTTATAGATGTAAGCATCTTTTCTTCTATTTGTTTTATAAGTGCTTCAGACATGTTTTTTTACCTTATTAAAGTGCCAATTTCTTTGCCAACTAAAGCATTGTATATATTTTTATTTTTCATACCATTAAATACTCTTATTGGCATTTTATTTTCTTCACATAATGTTATTGCTGTTAAATCCATTACCTCTAATTTACTGGCTACAACATCTGTATAAGAAATTTCTTCATATTGTACGGCAGAATTATCTTTTTCAGGATCCTTATCATAAACTCCATCTACTCTTGTAGATTTAAGCATTAAATCAGCATCAATTTCAGCAGCACGAAGAGAAGCAGCAGTATCAGTTGTAAAATAAGGATTACCTGTTCCAGCAGCAAAGATAACGACTCTTCCTTTTTCTAGGTGTCTAATAGCTCTTAAGCGAATATAGGGTTCAGCTACAGCAGTCATAGTTATTGCGGATTGAACTCTCGTTTGAGTACCATTCTGATCTAAAGCATCTTTTAAAGCAACAGCATTAATTACAGTAGCAAGCATGCCCATATAGTCAGCATTTGCTTGAGCCATATTTTTTGCAGATTCCTGTACTCCACGAAAAAAATTACCTCCACCAACAACTACACCTATTTCAATACCGTCATTGTTGGCATGAGTAATTTCTGAAGCAATTCTTTCAATAACATCTGGTTGAATACCAAAATTAGAATCTGGATTAGCAAAGGATTCTCCAGAAAGTTTAAGTAGAACCCTACTCATTTCAACTACCTACTTCAATTCTGGAGAAAGTTTTTATATAAATTTTTTCACCAAGCCTTCCAGAAAGTTCATCAATCATAGTACCGACTTGTCCTTCATAAAACTCAGGATTGCAGAATGTCTGTTCATTTAATACGTAATCTTTATAAAAGGATGCAACTTTACCTTCTACAATTTTAGAAATAACATCCTGAGGTTTTCCTTCATTTTCTGATTGTTTTTTAATAATATCTTTTTCTTCATTAATTCTATCAGTAGGAATGTCCTCAATATTTAAAAATTCAGGTTTTAATGCTGCAATATGCATTGCAACTTGTTTGGCGACATTTTTAAATTCATCAGACTTAGCAACAAAATCTGTTTCACATGCTAATTCCACTAAAACACCAGAAACAGCTCTGTCTTGTTGATAATGGATGTAATCTCCAATGGTTCCTTGATTTGCGTCCTTGTCAGCTCTTTTTTTCGAATCTGCCAATCCTTTTTCTCTTAAGTATTTAACAGCTTTGTCAAAATCTCCATCATTTTCTGAAAGGGCTTTTTTTGCGTCCATCATGCCAGCACCAGTCATGTCTCGTAATTTTTTAACATCTCCAGCTGAAATTGACATTAACTACTCTCCTTATTTTCAACTTCTTCTCTTTTTCCTGAGCCTTTCAAACAAGCATCAGCAATTGAAGTAGTAATTAATTCTATTGACCTTATAGCATCATCATTGCCAGGGACTACAATTTCTACACCTTCAGGGTCTACATTTGAATCAGCAAGACCTATTACTGGAATTCCCAATTTTCTCGCTTCTGTTATAGCTGTTGATTCATTACCTAAATCGACAACAAACAATGCATCTGGTAATTTATTTAAATTAACGATTCCGCCTATAGACTTATTAAGCTTTTCAATTTCACGTCTAATTTTTAATCTTTCAGATTTTGTATATGCATTAATTTCACCAGAAGATTCAAGTGCCGTTAATTCTTTTAGGTACGTAACTCTTTTAATAATCGTTTTAAAGTTAGTGAGCATTCCACCTAACCACCTAAAATTTACATACGGCATACCTGCTCTAATAGCTTGATCTTGTATAACTTGTTGAGCTTGCGGTTTAGTACCAACAAAAAGTACTTTCCCACTATTAGCTACTAGCTTTTGAATGTAATCTTCTGATTGCTCTATTGCTTCATAAGTAATTCTTAAATCAAGAATGTGAATTCCACTTTTAGCGCTATATATGTATTTATCCATTTTGGGATTCCATCTTTGTGTTTGATGGCCAAAATGAACTCCTGCTTCTAACAGGTCTTTCATCGAAGTAGTCATAATTTCTCCTTTGGTTATTTCATCCCATATCCCTTGCCTAAGCGGTTTCCAAACTTTCGTTCACCAAGGAAACTTGTAGATACGGTGTCTATTTTTATAAAATTCTAATATCTATTTGATATTATTCAACCTCTAGGATGAGATTGTTTATATTTTTCTTTAAGTTGTTTTTTTGATACATGAGTATAAATTTGTGTTGTTTTTGGATCATTGTGACCAAGGAGTTCCTGAACTACTCTTAAATCAGCTCCACCTTCAAGTAAATGAGTAGCAAATGTATGCCTTAGGCTATGTGGAAATGTTCCGACCCGAAGATTTACAATTCTCCTTATCTCTCTTTCTCTAAGTTGTCCGCCTCTGATTCCCAAGAACATAAAATCAAATGATTTCTCATTTTTGAACTTAGATCTTGCCAGACTTAGGTAACTGCTTATTGCACCACTAGCTCTAGAGGTTATTGGTAGTACTCGTTCCTTGTTACCTTTACCAAGTACTTTTATAGATTTATTAAGATTAAAATTTTGAATTTTTAAATTAGATACTTCACCAACTCTTAAACCAGATGAATACATTAATTCTAAAATTGCTTTATCTCTAATTTCTTTTGATGAGGTAGATGGTAATTCATCTAACAGCTTGTTTATGTAAGTAGAGCTTAGAATATTTGGTAATTTTTTTTCTGTTTTTAAATTACTTACATTTTGAATAAGAGATGCATCAAAATAATCCATTGAAGAAGCCCATTTTAGAAATGTTTTTATTGAAGTTAATTTTCGATTAATTGTTGATTTTGTATAACTTTTTTGACTTAAAACTTTTAAATAATAAGAAAATTTACCAATTTCTTGATTAATTTTTAAATATTGATTTATGTCGGAATTATATGATTTTACAGTATGTTGTGAATAGCCTTTGACTTTAGATAAATATGATAAATATTCTTTAATTATTTTATTTTGGTAATTTTTATTAGTTAGTTTCAAGTCTTTTTTCTAGCTTTCTTTGGAAGCCCGAGAGTATGAGTGTAATAATTAAATATAAAACGGTGAGAACAAGATAAGTTTCTGCAAATCTAAAAGTGCTACCAGAATAAAGTCTTCCTCTGTAAGTTAAGTCTTCTACAGCTAAAACAGAGAGGAGAGAAGAATCCTTCATCATAGATATAAAATCGTTGCCAAGCGCAGGAAGCATATTTCTAAATGCTTGTGGTAAAACAATATATCTCATAACTTGTCGTTCCGACAAACCTAAAGATGCACCACCCTCTCTTTGACCTGTATGTACAGATTCAATACCAGCACGAAAAACTTCTGCTATATATGCACCGTAAAATACAGATAATGCAATTATGGCACGGACAAGCATAGGAACATTTCCGTTATTAATATTAAATAATTCAGCACCCCTAACTACAACAACAAAAGCAATAGTAAATATTAAAATTAAAACTGGAACGCCTCTTATAAACTCAATATATGTTCTTGAGATAGTTCTAGCGTACTTATTTTTAGAAATCCTGCCTATTCCAGAAATTAATCCAAGAAATAAAGCAACAATAAATGATACAAATGTGGATAAAAAAGTTATTGCAAGACCAGGAAGTATAAAATTAAAAGCTTTGTTGTACTCTGGTTCAGAATAAATCATGAATAACATATAAAATATAATTCCACTAAGAATTAATATCCACCAATTATCAGGTTTAAGAAGGTTTTTTAATTTCATTTGTACCCATAATAAAGCAATAGGCACGGATTTCCGTGCCTATTACAAAATTATATAAGTAATTTAATTACTTATTCTTCACTTCCAGGGTCACAACCTTCAGGTAGATATTCTACAGGAATGTTTTCATCACATTCTGCGATATCATCATAAGTAACTGAAAAGTCTGGTGAGAAAAACTTAGCATTAATTTCTGCTAATTTTCCACTATCTTTCATTGCTGCTAGGCCTTGATTAACTACGTCAACTAATGCGCTTCCATTAGGAAATGCAAAACCAAGTTGTTCTGAAGTTAGATCGCCACCAACCAATTTTACTTGGTCTTTATTAGCTCCCATGTAACCTAAACCAGCTGTTTCGTCAATGATTGATGCATCTGCATCACCAGATATAACAGCTTGGATTGCAAAGTTAAAGTCATCAAAAGCTTTAACTTTATCTTCGCCTAGTTCAGAAACTGCAAACTCATAGTTTGTTGTTCCTTTTTGAGTTGCAACTGTATAGTCACCATTTTTAAGATCATCGATACTTGTAATATCTGTGTTACCAGCTGCTACAAGTACTCTTTGGGCTAGGTTAATATATCCATCTGAAAAATCTATAATTTCATCTCTTTCAGCAGTTATAGTGATTCCATCACCTGCGACCATAAATTGACCATCAGCAACAGCTTGAATCATCCCATCCCATGCTGCTGGAACGTAAACAGGTACGAAATTCATTAATTCGCCCATATGATTGAAGACGTCATAGTCCCAACCTTTTGCTTCACCGTCAGCTGCATCAATATAATTAAATGGTAAATACGCATTCTCAACAGCGAATGTAAATTCACATCCATCAAGATCTGGTAAACCATTTTCTCCAGTTGTAATATCTGCTTCATCACATGGAGTTGCTGAGCCACCACCACAGGCAGCTGCAACCAATGCAAGAGCAATCATTAAAAGGAGTGATTTTTTAGTTTTCACTTATTAAACCTCCATTTGGTTAAGTTAGAATTATTGCATAAATATACATATAAATGAATAGTTATACAATTATTTTATTCATCAAGTGTATTTTTAAAATTTGGTTTTCTTTTTTCTATAAAAGCAAGCATTCCTTCTGCAGCATCAGAATGTAAAAATCTGCTATTTTGATTATCAGTTTCATTTTGTAAAGATTGTTCAAATGTTAAATCTAATCCTTCTTTTATTTGCTGTTTAACCATACATACTGATATAAAACTTTGATTATTCAATTTTTCAATAAGATTTTTAAATTCTGAATCAATATTTTCAGCACTAGTCATCTTATACAATACATCTAATTGATTTAATTCCTCTCCACTTATTTCATTTGAAGTCATCATTAATTCTTTCGCTTTTTGGATACCTATTATTCTTGGAAGTATCCATGATCCTCCAAAGTCAACAACTAGTCCCCTTCTTACAAATACTTCAATAAATCTAGTTTCAGGAGTTGCAATAATAAAATCACTTAAAAGCATCATATTTGAGCCAGCACCTGCGGCAATTCCGTCAACTAAAGAAATAACAGGTTTTTTACAATTCCATAATTTCAATGCTGCTGCAGAAACGTCGTCCATTAATGCATTAATATTTTCACCTAATTGAGCACCAGCTGAGTAATTGCCATTTACATGCTTAATAACAAGGTATTTAAGATCACTCTTTTCAAAATCTTCAATTTCATTAATTAATGAACTCCAATCTTCTGAGCCAATTGCATTCAATGAACTCTCGTCATTAAATTGTATAAATTTAATTTCTTCTACATTATTAGATTCAAGGACCATATTATGAAGTTTAATACAAATTAATTTAGAATGTATATATGGGATTTAATCCAAATAAAGAATACAGAGCAAACAAAACTGACTATATAAATATTATTTTTGCTGTAATACTTACAGTAGCAGTTGTCATTTGGGCATTAAATTAAAAGACTTTCTATGAATATCAGATAAACCAAAATTACTTATAGCTTGGCGGTGTTCTTTGGTTCCGTATCCTTTGTTGTTTTCAAAATGATATTCAGGATAATCATTAGAAATATCAATCATGTATTCATCTCTAATAACTTTTGCAATGATGCTTGCAAGTGCAATAGCTCTACAATTATCTTCACCTCTAATTACAGAAATTGAATTGTATTTTTTGATTTTAAAATGGTCTACATAAACTAGGTCGCTAAATTCATATAATGAAGTTATAGAATCTTCTAATACTTTTTCGTTAGCTTTTTTGATTCCATAAATATCAATAAATTTATTATCACAAGATTCATAAGAATACTGAATATTGCTTTCTTGAATAATATTAAATATTTCTTTTCTTTTTTTTGGTGAAAGTTTTTTTGAGTCTTTTACTTCCTTTAATAAAGTAATATGTGAATAATTAATTTTTACAGAAGTTGCAGATATCGGTCCAGCAAAACATCCTCTGCCAACCTCGTCTGAGCCAATTATGTATTGGTCTGGATTAGCTTCCCAAATTTTATCTTCAATCATCTAGATTCTGATAATTATCAAATGGATATATAACATAGGAAGCTTTTCCAACAATATTATTTATAGGTACTGTTCCTATATATCTTGAATCTTGACTATTAATTCTATTATCACCTAACACGAATATTTCATTTTCAGGAACAATATATGTTTCTTCTCTAAAGAAGCTGGTTTCATCAATATTCAAAACTACAAACTGCTCACCATTTACAAAAACTTTTCCATCTTGCATAATATTGACGGTATCACCTCCAACTCCAACTACTCGTTTAATTATTGCAGAATTAAGTATCGAATCAGTTGTGGTAAGGTTCCAAATTTGTAAAGCTTGATAATATTCTTTCAAAAAGTCTTCAGTGTATGGAGTCTCAGGATTATAAAAAATAACTATATCGCCACTTTCAATATCTATATTTGCAAATGCATCCTTTAAAACAAGGACTCTGTCATTTATTTCTAAAGTAGGCTCCATAGAGGACGAAGGTATAAAGTATATTTGTATAATAAATGTTCTGACGAAAGTTGCAGCTAAAATTGCTACTAAAATAGTCAATAATGTTTTTATAATTTTTTTTATAGTAATTTTATTTTAATAAATTAGTTGCGATCTTCTTTAATCTTTGCAGATTTACCAACTCTATCTCTTAAGTAATAAAGCTTTGATCTTCGTACTTTACCTTTTCTAATTACTTCAATGGAATCAACTATAGGAGCATGCACCGGAAAAATTCTTTCAACTCCGACTCCAAAAGAAAGTTTTCTTACAGTAATAGATTTATTTACAGCAACGCCATTTACAGCAATTATTACACCTTCAAAAGTTTGAATTCTTTCCCTATTTCCTTCTGAAACCTTTACATTAACTTTTACTGTATCTCCAGATTTGAATGCAGGAAGGTCTTCTTTAATGTAAGATTTTTCTATATTTTGTATTAAATCCATAATCTCTCCAAGGGTGAATTATATAAGTAAAAAAAGATTACATGTCTTTTAAATTATTCTTTTTCCAATTATCTATTTCTTTATGATTACCAGAAAGTAATACATCTGGCACTTTATGTTCTTTATATACTTCAGGACGTGTATACACAGGAAAATCTTTCTGATTATTTACAAAAGTTTCATTTACTAATGATTCTGGATTACCTAATACATTTGGTATTCTCCTTATCAAAGCTTCCAGTACGTAGAGCGCAGGAATTTCACCTCCTGAAACTACAGATTGACCAACTGAAACCTCATAATCAGCGTGTATATCAAGCACCCTCTGGTCAAAGCCCTCATATCTTCCACATATAAAATTTAGTGACTCATAATTAAGAAGTTCTTCTATCAAGTTTTCATTCATTTGTTGACCAGAAGGAGTAAGAAAAACATTTTTTTTAGCTTTATTTTCAACAATTGCATTATCTAATGGCTCTGGCATTAGAACCATACCGGGACCTCCACCATAGGGTGAGTCATCTACTTGCTTATATTCACCTATCCCATAATTGCGAAGATTGATTGAGGAAATTTCAAGTAAATTTTTTTTTAATGCTTGGTTGATTATTCCAACTTTTTTCCATTCCTCAATTAAATTAGGAAAAAGTGTAACAACTTGATACTTATTCATTGTTGATATGGGCTATTTCCATTTTCTTAAATTCTGTATAAAGAGTGTTTCTCAACATAGGTGTTTTCTTTTCATTAGTAATGATCTCTATAAATTGTTTTTGTGTAGTTTCTTGGCCGTGATCAGCACCAGAAGCACGACTTATATTTTCATTAATTAATGTTCCACCTAAATCATTAACTCCTGCATGCAGAAGTTTTCCAGCACCGTCGTGTCCTAACTTAACCCAACTTGCTTGAATATTGTCTATGCTGTTAAAAAAATAAATTCTTGCAAGTGCATGGATAAGTACTACTTCATCCCAAGTGGGTCCAGGCATACTCTTTCCTCGTAAATATATTGGAGAACCCATGTGCACAAAAGGTAACGGGACAACTTCAGTAAACCCCCCTGTGGTATTTTGAATGTCTCTTATTAATCTAAAATGATTAACCCATGACCTTATATCATCTATATGGCCAAACATAATTGTTGCAGTAGATTTTATACCTAGGGAGTGAGCTACTTCCATAACGTAGGCCCATTGCGAGGATGTTATTTTATCTGGACACAAATATTCTCTAACTCTGTCGTCCAGTATCTCAGCTGCAGTGCCAGGAAGAGTGTTTAATCCAGCATCTTTTAGCATTCTTAAATATTCTTCGACAGGAGTGTTTATGGTTTCAGCACCTTGCCATATTTCTAAAGGAGTAAATCCGTGTATATGTAAATTTGGTACTACATTTTTAATTTCTCTAACCATGGACATATAAAATTCCCCAGTATACTCGGGATGAATACCTCCTTGTAAACATACTTCACTAGCACCCATTTCATATGCTTCTACAGACCTATCTACAATCTCTGGAATATCTATAGAATAAGGCTTCTCCTTCAAATTTAAACTATTAGGTCCCTTTGAGAACCCACAAAATCCGCATTTGTAGTAACACTGATTTGTATAATTAATATTTCTGTTCTGAACAAAGCTAACTTTGTTACCATTTTTTTCAAGATTTAATTTATTAGCTACTTCTGCTAATTCATTAATTTTTGTTCCGGATGTATGAAATAACTTAAATAAATCTTCATCATTGATTATTTCTGAGTTATTAATTTTTTGTATTATCTCATTAAATTCTTCATCATAAAAATTACTAATTTTATTATGTTGAAATTTTTCTAACTTATGCAAAGGGAGTCCACTACCAGGTGACCATTTAGTTTTTAGTCTCCTATAGCCTCTAACATCTTTTGTCTTAAGGTATCGAAAGTACCTTTTTGAATCGAATGATTTTCTAGCTTCATCAATTGAAAAAAGTGGTGATAATACAGTTCTTTCAAAGTAGTTAAAGTCCTGGTGTTTTTGAAGATCTAATATCTGATCAGAACTCCAATCCCGTAAGAGAAGATCATCAATTTGCTCATTGGATAATCGCAAAGCCTCCTCTATTGAATTTGCATAAGAACTGATAAAAAATGTATTTTTAGTTTTTATTGATTTTAAAAATTTTATATCACTTACGTTTTTTATTAAGACAATACCAGGTGTTAATCTATCTATGATCTCAATTGCAATTTCACGATTTCCAGAATATTTATATATAAGCCTTTTACTCTCATATTTTTTAAAGGTAATCCAGTTTTCATCATTAACAATCCACATATCACTATCAATATCTGGGTTTTTAGATATAGTTTGAAACTCTTTACTATGAATTGACTCTAAATCGACATTCGTGTCTTCTTTGATGAAAAATGAAGATGTTCCTTCATTTTTTCTAGAGTTTAAATATATTTCATTGTCATTATCACAAGGTCGTATTCTCAAGAAAGATATATTTTTACTCATAATTATTCCTTTGGATATCCATTAGTATCAATAATATTATTAATTTTTTCAAACATTATTTCATTTAACCATTCTTTTTGTATAAATCCTGGATAAATAGGAAGTCTTTTTTTTAAGACTTGATTAGATTTTAAAACTTCAATACTCAATTTTTCTAAATTAGGCCATAAATGATCGGGGTTAACCCAATCAATGGTTAATGGTGAAATACCACCTAAATCATTAATACCGCTTTTTAAGAATAAATTAATATCAGGTGATAGATTTGGTGGAACTTGAACAGAAATATGACCAGGAACAAAAATTCTAATTGTTGCAATAATTCTTAAAAACAAATCATTTGTTATTTCGGCATTATTCCTCATTAATGTATTAACTTTTGCTCTAAAGTTCTGCAAAATAATTTCCTGTATTGATGAATTATTTTTTGATACATTTACCATTTGTTCAATATCATTTATTAATTCCTCTTTTGTCTCTGTAAGACCCAGTAGCAAGCCTGTTGTCATAGGATATTTAATTTCAAGGGCATTATTTAATGTTTCCAATCTTAAATCTACGAATTTAGTTGTGGTTTTATAGTGTGGTTTTCCCTTTGAGTAAATATTTTTTGAGAAACTTTCAATCATTATGCCTCCAGAAGGAGAATGTATTTTTAAATCATTTATTTCATCCTTCGACATCAATCCTGGATTTGCATGGGGAAATATTGTCATACTCTCATTAACTTCTTTCATGCAGTGAATTAAATACTGATGAGTAGAATTAAATCCAAATTTATTTAATTCATCTTTAGCCGCATTCCATTTAATTTCTGGTTTATCACCTAATGTAAAAAGAGCCTCATAGCAACCGTTGGCATCTCCAGCTTTAGCAATACTTAAAACATCTTCTATTGATAAGTACTGTCCACCTTCTTTAGGAGACTTAACAAATGTACAGTAAGCACATTTATCTCTGCACATTGTTGTTAAAGGAATAAAGACTTTAGGACTGTATGTTATTAAATTTCCAAAATATTCTATTTTTTTGAGATATGCTTCTTCAAGTAGTTCAGCAGTTGGAATATCACCAAATATTAAATCATTGATATTTTTGGTTATGTTTATCATAATCTTCTTTTTTAGACTATATTACTTGATTGTAACAAGAAGTTATAAAATAATCGTAAGGGAATAGAATGACTAGAGTTTCTCTCGTTGGGTTTGGAAGAATAGGTAGAGACTTATTTAGACAATCACTTACAAATAATAATATAGACATAATTTCAATCTCCGACACTGCAGATAAAAAAAATCTTATCTATTTACTAAAATACGATTCTATCTACGGGCAACTAGATGCAGATATTGAAGAATCAGAAAATGGAATAATTGTTAATGGAAGGGAAATTCTTTTTAATAATTGGAAAGACTCTGCAGATGCAGATTGGTTATCTACAAACACTGATGTTGTTATTCTTGCTACTGGAAAGCCTCAAATACTGGATGAGATTCAAGCACACATTAATAAAGGTTGTAAAAAAGTCCTAATAGCCTCTACACCAATGAAATTTGGTGATGTTCAAATTTATATTCCTGGAGCTAATGATGATAAAATAGATTTTTCAGCTAATGCATTTTCATTAGGATCAAATACGGCAAATGCAGTTGCACCACTTTTAAAGAATTTACAAGAAAAGGTTGGGATTAAACGTGCTTTTATAACGACGGTTCATGGCTATTCAAACTCCAATAGACTAGCGGATGTTGCTGGAGAAGGATTTAGATTAAATAGAGCCGCCGGTGAGAATATTATTCCAAGTATTACAAAATCATCTGATGTTATAGTTGAAGTGCTACCATCACTCAAAAATAAGGTAGCTTCATCTTCAATGACAGTACCGGTTCCTGATGGTAGTACTGTTGATTTAACTATTGATCTAGATAAAGAAACTTCAGTAGAAGAAATAAATAAATTAATAGAAGATATTTCTAAAAACTCTTTAAAGGATATTGTAGGAATTACGTATGATCCTATAGTCTCTTCTGACGTAGTGAGAAGCACCCTTTCCGGACTAGTAGATGGAATTGCAACAATGGGTATTAATAATAAAAAAATTAAATTAATTATTTGGTTCGATAATGGATGGGGATATGCAGCACGCATTATAGATACACTAAAAAAAATGGATTTGGAGTAAGTATGGGAAATATAGCGATTAATGGATTCGGAAGAATAGGTAGGTCAATATTGAGAATTATAATTGAAAGTAATTCTCCGTTAAATGTTGTAGCAATTAATGACCTAGGTAACTATGAAAATTTAGCTTATTTACTAAAACATGATTCCGTCATGGGAGTTTTGGATGCTGATGTGTCATTGGACGGTAATAAATTAAAAGTTAATGAGAGAACTATCGATCTAATCTCAATTAAAAATCCAAAAGATTTACCGTGGAAAGAACACAATGTAGATGTA